>Ga0325405_1004472_pt1 | contig 14256 bp, 8 predicted proteins | sample PopdelMetagenome_21_FD_205663 | JGI IMG/M metagenome (GOLD analysis project Ga0325405, IMG submission 205663) | Populus deltoides microbial communities from Bellville, Georgia, United States - Xylem-Control-R2 | ecosystem: Host-associated > Plants > Phyllosphere > Stem > Wood/Secondary xylem... | reverse complement strand
TACGAATTAAAAAAAGGGTTTAAGAACTAGAAAAAAAAGAAAATTGATTGACGAAACTATACATTGAAATTAATTAATTAATTAATTAATGCCTAGGTGTTTTAGTATGATGAGTGATACAATTATAATAAGTTTATTGTATTTATAAAGAAGTCATGTATTAAAAATCCATGTCTAGAATTACTCATTTATATATATATATATATAAAATATCATAACAAATTATTATTTCCACAGTGGTTAGGATTGAAGGTGCCGTGCATGATATATATATAATACAACTAAGATTTTACTGTTTATTGTCTGATGAAAAAGACAACAATGAGGTATATATATAGCAGTAGCAAAGTTGAAGAAGAAATACTTCCTTGATCAAACCCTAATACAACCAGCAAGTTATTCTACGGGAAAATACAGGCATTCAAGAAAACGAAAAGGATGAAAATAGTAATTAAAAAAAGGTGGTGGGCTACGTGTCCAAGAGCATTCCTCTAACCCCATGAAGAACAAGTGCGGACGCATCCACAAATTCCAACAATCGTGGTCCACACGTCACACAATCAGTTTACTTTTCCTTCACAACAAAACAAAAACCTAATTAGGGGTGTTCGATGCAGATTCTGTTTTTATTTTTGGATTTTTTTAAAATAATTTTTGGTTTGAAAAGAACATTAAAGTGATGTTTGTTTAATGTTTTTTTTTTTTGTGTGTTGAGGGAAAGAATAAAATTAAAAATTTTAAAAAATACTTTATATCATAATTTAAAAAAATAATATAAATTATATTTTAAAACATTACTTAACAGCTTAGATTTTTAAGTTAAATTAATTCTTTAATATAATATCAAAAATTTAATAATTAAATGATCATGAGTTTAAATTTAATAATTTTTATTTATTTAATAAAAATTAAATACAAGATATTCAATTAACAATAAGAAAATGAAAGGAAAAAAAGGAAAGAATTTCGACCTACCCCATTTCCATTGCTGGAGAAGGTGCCCCCCACCAATCTATCTTTTTTCTTTCTTTTAGGAGCACTGGTATCAATAATAATATCCTCAAAAGGATCTTCTTAGGGCTACTTTAACTGTTCATTTATCGTTCGCCACGTGTACATCTGCCCCCCCATGGCCCAGGCCTTTTCTGCCACCCTTTTGATAACGTTATCCTCCATTGATTGGTGGATACGTCGACGTGTCCATCTCATTTAGATTTCATTGCTCTTTTCATAATTCCCTTTTTTGACCCACCAAAAAAAATGTCCAGGTTCAAAGTTGGGTCAATGCTCCACCCGCAGCAGTAAACATCACTCAAATCTTTATATACATTAGTTCTTTGTTGCTTAAGAAATTGCGATAAATTAGACTCATGTAATGTTATTTTTCTTCATTTAATGGAGTTTTTGACAAGTCCATCCTTAATTGAACATATATTTTTTAAAAGAAATTATTCATTAAATTCAAATCTGAGATAATATTACAGGCGACAAATACACTGCGCTTTCAAACTCAAAAGGTTTGGGCCACCAGCTTTAAACCAAATCCGGATACAAACGGGTTTATAGCCGGACAAGAACAAGAACAAAACAAAAACGTTGTCATTTTTTGTAGGAGCCTCTGGAAGGGCGGAGAGAATGTTTAGTGGGCCGTTGTTAGTTTTCCAATTCATGTGAGGTCGGTACTTGTAAAAGAGTTGTTGTCTTAATTTATTGGAGAAAGTTCTTTGTTGTCAAGGGAGTGGTGCAAAAAAAAACAGCAAAAGAGGTTAGCCTTTTATCATCAGTTTATCATCACATAACATAATCTTTATCATCCTCGTTTTATATAGTTTATGGCCATGATTTCTTTTTTAATGTTTCAATTACAGATAAGCTTAAACAAAGCTTCACTTGCTGCTGATCTATAATGGGCTCATTTTGAAAAAGTTGGTTTGCTTTTCTTGTGTGAGGGAAGTCAGCTAACTACTTTTTATGAACCTTGCTTGTAAAGTTGAAGTGGGTTTTTCTTGAAAAGAAGAAAACTTGTGTGTTTTGAGTGAATTGGGATTTTTGAAGGAGGTTCCCAGGAGAGTTTGGTAACAAAAAGACTAGTTTTTGAAATGACTGTAGCATTGTTTTGGGTTGGTAGTGCCAATCCAAGCACAGAGGTTTCCAATTGTCTTCGATTCCTGGATTCTGTCAAGGTTCTGGATACAACGAAGTTTGGTAATTCTAGAGATCGGAGTTTGTTTTTTAAGCTTGGAGAAAAAAAGGGTAGGAAACAGAAATGGAAGTCATGCTCGGTCAATCCAGATTTGGGGTATTTAGGTGGTAGAAGTAATGGAAGCAAATTGCCTGTGATATCAAGCATGGTAGCAAGCCATGCTGGAGAAATGGCTGTTTTGTCATCCGAGGAGATGGTTTATAATGTGGTGCTGAAGCAGGCAGCTCTGGTTAAGAAAGAACTGAAGTCCAGAGGTGGTCTGGATGTGAAACCAGATGTTGTTCTTCCAGGGACTTTGAGCTTGTTGAGTGAAGCTTATGATCGGTGTGGAGAAGTTTGTGCTGAGTATGCCAAGACTTTTTACCTGGGTTAGATTCCTGTTGTTCAGTTAATGGAATTTTGATTTTTGGCTCTTGCTGGCTTTTGAATCTGTTATACGTTGTACTTGTGATTGGTTTTCTCATTTGCCTTTTGCTTTCTCAGGCACTCTGCTCATGACCCCTGAACGGAGAAGGGCTATTTGGGCCATTTATGGTGAGTGATTTTCTCTTTTCTCCTTGGAATATTCAGAGAATTTAGAAGTTGGAGGAGAGTGATTTCAATCCTATACAGCATGCATGTGTTCTGATGGGATTTGATAATCAAATGATGAGCAAAGTATTCTGAAATAAAAAGAGATGTTATTTTTGTGAGCTTATGAAATCATGGTGCTAATTGTGCAGCTAATTGTATATTATGTGAACCGTAAGAACTTATCTTTTCCTGTCTAGGATATATGTGAAGCCTTAAGTGCTCTTTTCATGGAATTTATTTGAAAATGTGATAATCATGTACTTGGAATTTTGAAGACAATATCTCTCGAAGAGAAATCAAGCATGCTGTGACTGGTTACACTATCTAACTCCTGATGCTTACCCTTAATATTATTCCTCCGATTCATGATTGAAAATCAGGTTTGATCAGTTCTGTATGGTATATGATATTCGAAGGTTATTGTCTATGAATGTAAGAGACGATGACTCTCAAGACAGAGAATGAACCTTTTCCTTTCTTTCTTACAATGTTTTCTGCACATGTAGTGTGGTGTAGGAGGACGGATGAGCTTGTTGATGGGCCTAATGCTTCACACATTACACCAACAGCTTTAGATAGGTGGGAGGCAAGGTTGGAAGATCTTTTCCAAGGGCGTCCATTTGATATGATGGATGCTGCTCTAGCAGACACAGTTGGAAAATTTCCTGTTGATATTCAGGTTAGGCAGTACTTTCAAAATCAAAGTACTTCTCAATTGAAAAATAGTAACTCTGTTACCAATCAAAAATATTTTTGGCATTGCAACATATCGTGCTAGTTGGCGACTTTAGTTTATTTCTATATGCAATGTGCAACTAGTTGTTCTGGGTACTCTGAGCAGTCATACTTTTCCGACTTGTTCTAGTAGCTATTGGAAACAGTTTTTTTTTTGAAATCTGCAGTCATGACCAAAAACTAGAATCTTAATTTTTTTTCACTCCGCATGAAGTCCATTACTATTTGATGCTAGTCACTTTAATGCAATGATATTGTAAAAGCATTACCAGTGATGTTGTGTCTAAGCAAGATTCATGTCTGATTTTTTCGTTTGATACCTTGTTTCAGCCATTCAAAGATATGATTCAAGGAATGAGGATGGACTTGAGGAAATCAAGATACCAAAACTTTGATGAGCTCTATCTTTACTGTTATTATGTTGCTGGGACTGTTGGACTGATGAGTGTTCCAGTCATGGGCATTGCACCTGAATCACAGGCTTCGACTGAGAGTGTTTATAATGCTGCCTTGGCATTGGGGATAGCCAATCAACTCACTAACATACTCAGGGATGTTGGAGAAGAGTAAGTGCAGAGTGTTGTATGCTGCAAACTTGAAGCCACAATAAAAAAAAACTTTGCACAAGCTGTCTAGAGCTTTCACTTTCTTTTTAGGGAGTCAATTGAGCAATAATCTAGAATTATATGCTGCATCGAATAGTATCTTATGAACAAATTCTCGTCATATAATTTTTTTTCGCCTATTTTTCTTTGGTATGGCGAGTCGTCTTTTTGTATATGCAGTTTTTTATCCTTAGCTTTTCCTTTTCTGTCGACATTGTTTGCAGTGCAAGAAGAGGAAGGGTTTATCTACCACAAGATGAGCTGGCACAGGCAGGGCTTTCAGATGATGACATATTTGCTGGAAAGGTGACAGATAAGTGGAGAAACTTTATGAAGAATCAAATTAAGAGAGCAAGGATGTTCTTTGATGAGGCTGAGAAAGGAGTGACAGAATTGAGTGCTGCAAGTCGATGGCCGGTAAACAATCAAGAACTTCTATCGATATCTCAATAGCAAAATAATGAACCTTAACCTTTAGTGAACAATGGGAAAATGAATTAAAAATTAAAAAAGGAAATGTAAATCATGAAACTAATTGAAGATCTATAATCGTCATATGATTGGCTTTGAACACATGCACCCTAATTGACACAAAACCAGCTGTTTTCTGGTCTTGCGTTGGCAATCACACACAAGAGAAGCCTGGCCAGGGAAGGTCATGGCTATTGTCCTCAGTTATGGTTTTGCCCTTTTGTTTTCTTTTTGATACTTCTGTTGCGGTAAATAGGACCATGCTAAGCTTTGTCCTACAATGTTCTCATGATTACCAAGATCAGAAATTCATCTTTTCAGCAATCGAACAAATTAGCATTGTCATCACGCCAAACTAACAAAAGGATTAGCATTTCTGACTGAGAAATTTAGAATCATAGCTAGGATGTTCTTTCGATAATCGATAGTATCTTTTCGCCTACTTTTGCTTATGATTGCGCAATGTTTTCGGATGTTGCAGGTTTGGGCATCCTTGCTGCTATATCGCCAAATACTAGACGAGATAGAGGCTAACGATTACAACAGCTTCACAAAGAGGGCATATGTGAGAAAAGCCAAGAAGATAGTTGCTTTGCCAGTTGCATATGCAAAATCCCTCATTAGTCCATCATCGCTAGTGCCATCTCCTTTGGCAAAAACATAAACCGCAATATGAACTTGAAACTCAAATATTTTATACCTAGTGGATAAAATGGTTTAAATATTGTAATGTATATCAGCATGCAAGCATACATCCATACAGCAAGTATTCATTGAAAGTTAGAATGAAATTCAATTACATTTGAAGGCTAAAACTCTACAGTGAATTGCGAAGAGCGAAACAAAATCACGTGGTGACGCGTTTTGCATTTCTAGCAACAGATTGGATGGCCTTCCTTTTGTGTGCTCAGAGTAATGTGGCCTTTGCCTTCAGGTCCATGTAGAGCTAACAAGATTTGAAGATCAACACAAGAGGAGTCACTAAGTGAAAGAACAAGATACGAAGAAGAGAACCTGATGGAGAAGAGAACTTTGAGTGATATAATTTAATTATTCAGGTTTTAAATTTATATTTTAAAGGTTATTATTTTGAGTTTTAAAAATTTCAGGGCTATTAAAAATTTATATGGTTATTAACTTTAAAATCCAGAAAATTAATCGAGACATGCGTAAACTAGTCTAAATATTTGCATTAATAAAAGAAAGAAGAAGAAAAGTGTAAAATATATCATTTCCATATCCGAAATGGTTGATCCACGCAGTACTTTTTCCCCTTGTAGATTCCATTTTTGAAACAAACGCCAAGAAATGGACTCGGGAATGTTCATCAGAAATTAATTGAATGTAATGAAGGGAAGATAATCATTCAAGATGAAATAATTGTAATTTATGTTGTGTCCAAATCGGGAAAAAAGGCCTTGCGTACTGCAACGCTTACTGAAAGAGACTTTAGATGACTTTGACTAGGTTTTGAATTGTTTTTGTTTTTGTTTTTAGATATTTTTTTTAAATATTTTTTTGATAATTTTGATGTATTAATATTAAAAAAAATTATTTTAATGTGTTTTAAACAAAAAAACTATTTTAAAAATTACTTTATACTACAATTCTAAATACACATTTTATAAAATATACATAAAATTAAAATTATTAAATCTAGTTCGGCCTATGACTTTATCTACCAGTGACGACATGGATTGAATATATTAATTCAAGTAGAGTTAGGTGAGCTCAAAACATTGTTATTTAAACTTTTTTTTAATAGTAAAAGGTATTAATAAAATCGACTGTGTTATGAGTTAACCCATTAAATTTATTAGATTTAATAATTAAATTTTATTTGATTTAATTTTGGATTAAATTTGATCAAATTTAATAGCATATAATATCAAACATATATATTTTGTAATTTATAGAATTGGGATTTGTAATTTGATTCCCATTGCTTCTCAAAATATATTTAGGTTGAAAAGACATAAATTTGGTAAAAAAAGTATTTTATATGTTTTTTTTATATTCTTAAATTAAGAATAATTAAAATCATTAAAAATACAATTTTATTTTTTTTTAAAAAATCAATTTTACTCACGTTATAATACTTATATAAAGTAGGTGTGATATCGATTAGTAGACGATAATTTTCAAAATATATTTGGATATAAAAAAGGCATTGATTTACTCTCTTTCTTATGTGTTTTCGATGCAATAATGATAAAAAAAAACACCCTTAATATTTTTATTAAAAAAAAACTTTCAACTATAGACTAAAATAAATGGCTATGAATAATATTCATCCACATTAACCTTGAACCCAAATAATTTAAAGCTCCCAAAGTTTGGCCTCCACCAACCGGTTGTTCTTGCATGTGACAACCCCCATGACCATAAAATGGGAAGAATTCATTCGATGTTGGTTTGACTTGCATGGCAAGCCGCGAGGTCTTGTGGCAGAGCTCACGTGACAACCCCCGGCTTATAACCAACGATATTCTGCTATAAATATAACCATGGGATCTGTACTAGAGATTATCTAGGCTGGATCCTTCTTCTCTAGGCAAGCTCAAGATTCTCTTTGTTTTATTTAGTGAGTACTGGTAAGTTTCAGAGAATTCATCATGGTTGTTAAAGTGTATGGTCCAGCCATGGCTGTTTGCCCACAAAGGGTCATGGCTTGCCTCTTGGAGAAAGGAGTGGAATTTGATCTTGTACATGTTGATCTTGATTCCGGTGAGCAGAAGCTACCTGAATTCCTCCTCAAACAGGTAGAGAGAACGTCATAATTGCAAGCTACTTTGGCTTGCCTCTCTCCCATGATTATTTTTTTATGAAACGATATCTTCTTATAAAAATATTTATTTATAAAAAATGGTTAAAGATATCTTCGAACCAAGTTATGGAACGAAGTTTTGTTTCATGATGGAATCATATATATAAAAATAAGGTTATTAATTTGGTGTATTTTTAAGATTGAGAGAAAGGGAGGAGAATATTGAAAAAGAATGATTCTGATTCTTGTTTTATGGGAAATTCGCAATGATTTTTAGTTTAATTTGTTTGTATGCTGAAATAATTAAATCATGAAAATTGTATAACTCTGTTTTTTAGAGCACATATAACTCTTTATTCGATGAATTATTGATGTAATTATCTGCATATTTTCTTTTCCAGCCTTTTGGGCAAGTTCCTGTTGTTGAAGATGGTGATTTCAAGCTTTTTGGTAAGAGTGACGGTATCATCTTGTTGTTTTTATTCTCATAAAATATATATATATTTTTTATTTTCATCTCTAGTTTTTTATTTATTCTAAAAATACTTTTTATGGGAATTAAGTAAACAAGTTTATTATATATATTTAAAAAAGGCCATTAATTCTTTACTTAAATTTAAAATTATATAGAAGGAATATTACTATCACGTGAATAAAAAAAAATCCTTATTTTTAAATGAAGAACTTGAAAAGAAAAGAAAAAACTAATTTGGTATTCTTTTAGTTTTCTAGAAAAACTATAAAACACGTGTTTTCAATAAAACAATTTTCATTTTCAATTAATAAATTTTTTTTTTAATGTTTTGTTTCTTAGAATAACTTTCTGAAAAACTGAATGATTTTCCAATTTCTTTTTTCATAATTTTTTTCATAATTGGTAAAAACATTTAATGAATCTATAATCCTTTTTTATTTTTTTTTTCTGTGGGTGTTTTCTCAAATTTTCCTTCAGAGTCCAGAGCAATCATAAGATACTACGCAGCAAAGTATGAAGACCGTGGACCTAATCTACTTGGAAATACACTAGAAGAGAAAGCTCTGGTAGATCAATGGCTAGAAATTGAAGCCCACAACTTCAATGATCTGGTGTTCAATATAGTCTTCCAAGTTGTAATCCTGCCAAGAATTGGGCAGCAAGGTGACTCCGAGCTGGTCAGGACTTACGAGGAAAAGCTAGAGAAGGTGTTGGATGTGTATGAGCAAAGGTTGTCAAAGAGCAAATATTTAGCTGGAGATAGCTTCACTCTTGCTGATTTAAGCCATCTGCCTGCCACCAGATACCTAGTCAACGAAGCTGGATTAGGGCACTTGGTGAAGGACAGAAAGAAATTGAATGCTTGGTGGGAGGACATTTCAAGCAGGCCTGCTTGGAAGAAACTGATGAATCTTGCTGGCTTCTAGCGACCAACTTGTCGACGTTTGTTGAGCAATTTGCTTATATGATGATGTCTTTTTCGTTTTCTTTTTCTTTCTCTGTCCTGCTTTGGTGTGAATAAAGTCGGCCATGCAAACGATGCAAGTATCGACAAAAGTAACCTTCTTTAGTGACGTCCAAGAATTATACAAGGCATCAAGCGACGTCGTCATTGAAATTAAGGATGTTTGGGCCCTAATATATATATCACATAAAATATAAGAAATATTGGCAAAATGAAGCTCACCTCTTCCTTCTAGGCATTGTCAATTTGTTTTTATTTATTTTTTGAATTGTGCATGTAGTTGCCTGTTATCGATATCATCTAATGCAAGTACACGCAGCACCAAATGTGAAACCTGCCATGTTTTTCTACCCTGTATCCTGGCTATAAATAACCTGACAAGCTATCAGTACCATGGCTGACTCCTGCGTAGGTGAAGAGAGTATTCTCTTAAAAAACCACTGACGTCCACGCCATTTCACACAACATTCGCCATTTTCAAGATGATAGGCAAGTGACAGTGCCATGACTGCCTGCTAGAAGAGCCCACTGGTCAGTTGAGCTTTCTCATTATAAGCTACTTGTCAGGCAAATCATGTGATAGGCTGTACACGAAGAAAATAAATATCCCTGTCACCCATACCACGATTTACATATCACGACAACATCTCCCTTACCATTTTATTAGACTCTCTCTGCGCTTCTTTTGGTTGATCCTTCTCCTTCATTACGCTAACTTAACTACTGAAATGTCCTCTAAGAACATACGAGAGCTTGCTTTGCAGGTAACCCTCAGCTCATTAATCCATTATCAGTCGGGTAAATGGCCATATCCACTTGAACTTTCCTGCAGCTTCATTAACTATAAAGCATAACAGCAATACAGTGGTCAGTTGAATTGAAATCTGCCTAAAAAGAGGTCACTGGTTGAGGGTGGGGTCAAGAACATGTGCTCATGCAATCAAAGGACACGAGTAGTGCCCCTAAGAAGAGCCCACTGGTAGACCGTAGAAGGTGGCCGGCCCTAGTTCTTGTGGTAGAAGTGTCCTTTTATAGACTAATATATATCTATATATATAACCAAAGATATTTTACTATAAATTAGATAGGCTAGGCTTGCCTTCTAAAGAAAGGAGTGGAATTTGATCATGAACATGTTGATATCTTGATTCTGGTGAGCAGAAGCTACCTGAATTCCTCCTCAAACAGGTAGAGATCGAGAAAGTTAGTGCAAGAATGAATACCTATACATGTAAAAGAATTATATTTATTTAATTGGTAAAGATATATTTGAACCAACTTACATGTCAATTGCAACGAAATCAAGGAAATTTAATTTCATAATTATGTTATATAAAAAATAAGATCATTTGATATATTTCTAAAATTAAGAGAGAAAAAAAAAGGAGGAAAATGAAAAGGAATGATTTTAATTCTTGTTTTACAGGTAATATTTAATGATTGCTTGTGCTTGTACACTGAAATAATTAAATCATGAAAGTTGTACACCTCCTTTTTTAGGGGAGAAGGCACATATAACTCTTTATATGATGAATTAATTATTGATATAATTTCAAATTTTTTCTATCCTTCTCGGCAAGTACTTCTCGTTGTTGAAGATGGTGCTTACAAACTTTTTGCTATCCTAGCAAATTTAATAGTTTTTAGTTATAATTAAGTTGGTTGGCTAAGGGGTAATTTAACATTTTAATAAATATAAAATATATTAAAAAAAATAAAGTCAGATGATGTGGGCAAAGCATGTGCCAAAGAGTGGGGACGCCGCATGGTACGTCATCTGGCAACCAAATATTTTCTTTTGATGTGTTGTTGGAATCATCGCGATGTTTTCTTCTTGTTAGGGCGGTGCGTGGCGTTAGTGGTGAGATGGTTTTGTCGCCAAGGGTGTTTTCTTTCTAGTTTTTTTTTTCTCTCTCATCCTTTTAAAATTCACGCTGGTCATTCAAAATTTTAGAGTTATTCTCTTATTTATTGAGATTTCAACTTTAATTCTTATTCTTTTGATTTTTAATTTTTGTTCTTGGGCTTTTTATTAATTTCAGTTTATTTTCGATTTCATCCTTCAATCCTAATTTATTGCATATTATTTTTTCTAATTTGATTTTTATTTTTTTTACTATTTTTTGTCCTTTTGTTAAAAAATTATTAGTTTTTCTCTAATTTGTTTTTTATTTCAATTTTAATCCTTATTTTTTTAATAACTATTTTTGTTAGGAATCTTTTTGTAAATTTGATTTTTTCATCTCATTTCATCCTTCAATATCTGATTGGTTGGAAACTAGGTTTCATGGTTTTTCCAGTCTAACGATCTGAGTCACAGGTTTGAAAAGTTGACATGGATTGATATTTTATTATTATTATTAACTTATTTTCTTTTTTGATTTCATCATTTGACATTGTTTTTTTTTAAATAGGCTTTGTGATTTTTTTTATTTTTTTTCTATCGAGTTATTTTGATTTCATGATCTAGGCCACATGTTTGGTGAATTAACTCAAGTTGGCTTGACTCTATTTATGGGAACGCTTCTTTTTCAAAGAAATTTTAATCTTCTTTTGGTTTCATCCTTTAAAATTTAGTTCTTTTTTAAATTAATCTTCATTATTTTTCTTGTTTAGGCTTTTATTGGCTATCTCATTAACATAATCCAGGTCATGGGGTTTGGTAATCTTACCTAGTTTTGATTGTTTTTTTTAGATCCTTTTTGTTTGTTGATTTTTTTTTCGGTTTCATCCTTCTATAATTGATTTGTTGGGAATTAGGTTTTGTGATTTTTTTCTATTCTTTCTATATATTGGGTTAATTATCCCGCCCTTATTACCCGAGCTACAATTTTGTTAAGTTAACTCGGGTTGACTCAAGTTATTTTTTATTTTTTTAATTCATTTTTGTCCTTCCATATTTATTTAGCTAGGAATTAAGTTACATTGTTTTTTTCCTTTTGAATTTTTTTTCATGTTATAGTGATCACTTTTTTTATTTGATTAATTTGTTGTAATTACTTTTTTTATATAATCTAATTAAAATAAAACTAATCTATTCGATCCAATCGGATCTATAACTCGAGCCACATATATTTTTTTGTTTCTTCTTAACATCATTTATTTATTTTTTAGAAACAAAATAATTCGGCCTCCTGGAGCATGGATCCACGGATCTAGTAAGATTCTAGGCAACCAAGTATGCAGACCGTGGTCCAAATCTACTTGGAACTACACTAGAAGAGAAAGCTCTGGTAGATCAATGGCTAGAGGTTGAAGCCCACAATTTCAATGATCTGGTCTTTAAAGTTGTGATCCTCCCAAGAAGGGGGCCGAAAGGTGACTCCAAGCTGGCCGAAACTTACCAAGAGGAAAAGCCAGAGAAAGTTTTGGATGTGTATGAGCAAAGGTTGTCTAAAGAGCAAATATTTAGCTGGAGAAAACTTCAGGCTTGCTGATTTAAGCCGTCTTCCTGCCACTAGATACCTAGTCAGTGAAGCTGGATTAGGGCACTTGGTGAAAGAGAGAGAGAAAGTGAATGCTTGATGAGAAGACATTTCAAGCAGGCTTGCATGGAAGAAATTGATTAAACTTGCTGGCTTCTAGCCTCCTACTAATACAAGTTTGTTAGGCAATTTGCTTATGTATAATCTGTTTTTCTTTTTCTCTCTCTTTCTTGGTCCTGCTATGGGTCGAATAATGTCGGAAACGATGCAAATACTGACGAAGTACCTTCTTCAGTGTCTCCCGAGACATTATAAAAGGCGTCAACCGGCATCGAAAGGATGTTTAGACCCTAATCTATCACAGGAAACATTAGAAAATCATGTCCAATTATTGGCAAAATGAAGTGTTTTTTTTTTATTATTTTTTGAACTGTGCTGTTGCCTGTTATCGGTCATCTAACGCAAGTTCACATGCTAAATCTGAAACTTGCCATGTTTTTCTATCTTCTATATCATGGCCTGCGAATGAATTTCACCATTGGAGCTTCTCTGCCCTTCTTCTACAGTAAAGCATAACAGCAACAGAGTGGTTGAATTGAAATCTACCTCAGAAGAGGTCACTGGTAGACGATGGGGTCAAGAACATGTGCTCACGCACCAAGGACACGAGCAATGCCCCTAATCCAGGCACAGAAGAGACATACTACTTGCATAGAAAGACGTACAGGATGTATGCATAAAGTTTGCTCAGCCCCACATGCTCGTTTGGGTTCAAAAGGCACCATTCATGGTCCCAACCAAAAAAGCCAGGTCAAAATCAATGCATATGATCCAGACAATCTTGACTTTCGAACTCACTCTTTTTCGGACTAGTATAAATGTTATCACGAGAAGGTTGTGCTTCTGAGATGTAAAAGAATCTTCTTCATCTCTGTTGAGGATTTATGAGCTTAATAAAATTGACCAGGACCACGAAGTTGGAGATGCCAGTGGAAGATTAATATGGTCACGGATTAGGGATTCAAATACTGCTGCCAAAGGTTGGTTCCAGAGGAGTTGTTCCTCCACCTCCCCAGAAGCTCACTGACACTAATGTGTTTGTTGTAGTTTTTACGGTTATGGTTTGAAAAAATAAATTTTAAAAAAAATAATACATTGTAATTTATTGTTATCAAGGTTTCGAGAGAGTTTACCTATATAAAATTATGATACGTGTTGATTAACCAGATTCTTTAAAAAACCATGGTCAGAACAAAAAACAGTTTCAAACACATCAGCAACCTCTAGATGTAACATACTCCTAATTTTGAGCTTGAAGAGATTCACTTTCTATCTCCTTGTGGTTATAAATAAATAAATAAATCTACTGAATTGCTGCATAGTTACTGAAATAATCCAGAACCAGAACATTCAAGGCATTTTAGGAGATAGCCTGTATGGATCAGTTAAAGGTACTGGGTGTCTACATCTCCAGCTGCAGTGGAAGACTAATTTTGGGGCGGCATGATCATAGCTTGAGGAGGACATTAAGGACAAGTGCTATCTTAGCTCTATGATTTTTGAAGGAAACTTATCTTTTGGGATCAGTTGGTACTAAGAGCAGTTTCAACACAGAATCTTAATAGGCAAGACAGTGAAACAGAGCAGGCATAGCAATGGCATCAGTGTAGTACTGGAGAACTTGCTCCATTTTCCCTAAAGATCATTAAACCTTTTTGATGATATTAGAGAGAAATGGAGACATACCATGCAGGTGAATCTAGAATTCCTAAACTATGCAGGTGAATCTTCATTTGATTTGATTTGCACACGCATAATCCAAGCATTGCAAAATCATGCAAGGTGAAAATGAAAACTTTTAAGTTCATTGAACAATAAATATCAGAAATCTTGGGAACATCAAGAAACAACAGATCTGATCATACTGATCATGGATAGAACGCTTCTCAGATATGCAGACATATCAATTTCTCACGATTTGGCAAAATGGTAGCGTAAAAGACAACCACTTACACAAAAAAAAAAATTCAACAAATAC
>Ga0325405_1004470_pt1 | contig 14265 bp, 8 predicted proteins | sample PopdelMetagenome_21_FD_205663 | JGI IMG/M metagenome (GOLD analysis project Ga0325405, IMG submission 205663) | Populus deltoides microbial communities from Bellville, Georgia, United States - Xylem-Control-R2 | ecosystem: Host-associated > Plants > Phyllosphere > Stem > Wood/Secondary xylem... | reverse complement strand
TAGAAGGCTCCATGGAAAGTTCCGTAGGAGTGAGGAAAGGTGCATGGATAGAAGAGGAAGATAGCGTTAGCATATATGTTTAGTAACGTCGAGCAAAATACTTTTTAATAAAAAAATATATTAAAATAATTTAAAAAATACTTTAAAAAACAAAAACTTCTACAATTTTAAACAAACATGAAGTTCGTTGAAAAATACGGTGAAGGAAGATGGCATTTTTGTTCCTTCCAGAGCAGGTATCTCTGTGCTTGAAAAATACGGTGAAGGACCTATATAATATTTAAATCTAAAATGCTATCATTGATTCCTTTAACTAATATTTAAATTAAGATATATGTAGGCATATGCATTATTTGATTTTGTTTTCTATTTTCTATTTTTTTCTTTGATTTTTTATTTTCATTTTTTTTGTTATGCAGATGGTCACTGGTAGAATTCCAGGAAGAACAGAAAATCATATAATTTTTTTTTATTGGAATACAAATAAGCGTAAGAAGGTGGTTTCTAACACAAAAGATGTACCATGATCAGTATAGTACAAGATCAACAACAACTTGAAGGAATTTGAATTAGTCTTTATTTTTGTGATATTTGTGCACAAGCAAATATATCAATTACTACGTGCTATTCCGTATCCAAATCAATTTTCATATCAATTATTTTAAACAAATCTAGTTTCTTAAGTCTCTTCGTAATTATTTTAACTTTCGGTGACATTTGATACGAGGTAAAAAATGAGGATAACTTTTTAATCCACCTATTATCCTCTCCTCTAAATCCTCCTGCAATTTGGTGGAAGCGATTTGTTGATGATGATGGTGAGCTCAGTTGAAAGAAAATGGAGGAGAAGCGTGGAATTTACCCAGATCTGAACTGGGATGGAAACACTCGATTGATGTGATCATGCCAAGTTTCTAACATATCCTGGAAAGCTTATGATCTGTTTCTTTGCAATTATATGGGATCAGAGATAAGAAAAATGCAGCAGATTGCATGCCCATTGTTGTTACCCATTTTTTTGGTTCCCACAAAAAAAATGAGAAAATACATAAAAAAAATATATCAAAAAAATATTCAGAAGAAATCCAAGAAATAATAGGAGCGAGAAAAGGATGCTAGAATGCTGAAAAAATACTAAAATTGGTTGAGGAGATTCAAAAATGTAAAAGGTTGAAATTTGACAGTGAGAGCCCTGTTAATAAGAAAAATTCAATTTGAGAAAGAAATGTCCAAAATCAGATGTTTATGAACTCAATTAAATTTTATCTAAGGTTTAATTGAATTTATGGAGGGTTTGATTGCAAGAAAAATTGATTTTTAAGTCAATTTAGGTTTTTATTGGAAGAAATTAAAGTTCTGGGGTCCAATTATAATTTTGAAGAGTTGATTTGGTCAAATCAGGGGCTTAATTGTATAATTATTAAAGTTTGATGGCCAATTAAGGACTGAATTGAAACAATTCAAAACTAAGGACCAAAACAGAAAAGGCGCTAAAATCAAGGGATCCAATTATAATTTATCCGGGGGCTTGATTACAAAATTGTAAAAACATCCAAGGACCAGATCATAAATATCATTTAAAATTGCAAAAACGGTGCCGTTGCCTTGAAACACTATTCAGTGTCTTCTTCCAGCCTTTTCAGCAGTAAAGGCCGAGATACGTTTTCTTGCAGAAACAGTGCCAATTCTCTTCAATTATAGGGCATGTGTCACGGCTGTCATCCCTCTGCAAACCGTTGCAAAGCCAGCCGTTACCAGCACAAAGCCTTCTCTGACCTATAAAAGCAGCAGAAGAAGACTGAACCGAAGGGAGGAAAAAGAAAAAAGAGAAAACAGGGGGGGAAAACAGAAAGGAGAGGGAACGGAAAGGAGAAAGACGAGACAGAGAGGGAGAGAAAGAGAACAGGGAGAATAAAAAGAAACAGAGGGTGACAGGAAGGAGAACTGGGCAGCATAGGGAGACGATAACAGAAGAACAGACGAACAGAAGCAAGAAAAAAACCAACAGCAACCAGCCTCCATCGTTGCTGTCCCTTGACCTTTGGAACCAGAGGCAAGGGAATAAAACCAAAGAAACAGAAGCAAAGGAAGAAACCCAGAGAGGAAGTCCAGAATAATAAAAAGAACGCAAGACCAGAATTGTCATCATCTTCAATTCTTCTAGAAACAAGGTGCGTTCGTCTTCATATTCTCTTAAATCCACAAATGGGCATTACACTGTGCGAAGGTAATTTAATTACCTTCGCACTGTTCATGCACGCGTGAAACAAATTCACGCATGCATGAACTCTCAGCCGGCTGGGTCACTGGCTTGGGCCAGTGACCCGGCCAGGCTTGCTGGGTCCAGCCCAGCCACATGGGCCGGGCTGGGCCCCGCCCGAAAGAAAAATTTCAAAAAATTATTTCAAAAAATATGTGATTTTCCGAAAATTTTTTACTTCATTTTTTATCAATATTGGTTTGTATTTTTATACTGTAAAGATACAAATCTGGTATTAAAATACCCGATTTTCGTCAAGACATTAAAAAACAATAAAAAAATAAAAAATGTTTTGTTTTCATGCATACGGCCAAGTCTCTCAAAAAATAAAAAATAAATCATATTGTATTTTCATATAACAAAGAAAATTTCAAAAATATGTATTAGCATGCATTTTGGCTTTAATAACCAGTTTATTAAAGTCACGAGAACTAGGCCAATATTTCAAAAATTCCAAAAAAATTATTTTGTTTTCTTTTAATATCTGGGGTTACGACCCTTATACGTAAGACGTATTCCGGATATTAAATTCTTTTGTTGATGCTAGAACGGTTAGGTTTTACCCAATAAGATAATGATCTCTTTACCGAAGAGGACTTTTCTTAAGCCATAGACGGACCAACAACTAGAAAACATGACAAGACTTTAGATTTTATCAGACAATAAAACAATGCAGCTTACCTTAGGTAGGGTGTATTTGAGGTGCTAATACCTTCCCTTTACGCAACCAGTCCCCGTACTCGATCTTTGAGACCAGTTAGGGTTCCTAGTGACCAAAATACTAGGTGGCGACTCCCATTTCATTTTTCCACTAATAAAAGACAAGAATTCCTTGTCTCCCCACATTCCCCACATTTTCATATTAAATACTAAATTTTGAGGGTGGATGTTTTCGCCGCGACGCCGCACACGTGCAACACCCATTTTGCAAAGATCTTTTGAGAGCATGAAAAGGCCACGCAACAATCACTAGCTAAAGACAAACTAGTGCATGGCCAGTATATTATATGTCTTCTTTTCTTATGCCGAAAGGTGTCTGTAATATACTAACATCTATTTAACGAAGATTCTTGTGGTCTGGAGTGGCGAAGCAAAAGAAAATCTGCAAGGTACAGTGGCGTATTGTTGTGAAAGCTAGAAAAGAAGGAGGCCTCGGGTTGGGTTCTTTAATGTAAAAAAATATATCCATGCTTTTCAAATGGATATGGAGGCTAAGCTTACCGGACCATGCCTTATGGAAACAGGTAACAACCCATTTTTACTCCCCAACTTTCGAGAATGGAATCCCAAAATTGCATGGTCATATTTCCCCATTTTGGAAAGACGTTTTGTCAATCTTGGATCTAAACAGTGTCATCGGCTTAGTATTGTGTGAAAACATTAAATTCAAGATTGGAGATGGATCCTCCATCCTTTTCTGGTATGACGTGTGGATAGGATCAAATGCTTTACGTAGCATTTTCCCTAAGCTTTACCAAATTTCTACTTTTCGGAATGGTTTGGTTAATGAGATAGGTCAATGGGTGAATGATCAATGGCGATGGAATTTGGTTTGGCGTAGGAAGCTCTTATCTTATGAAGAGCAACAATATCATCATTTCCTCTCAATGCTGGAGCCAACGATAATTCGACAAGGAAAAGATGACAAACTTATATGGTCATGCAATTTTGATGGAAGCTTCTCAGTTAAATCGTGTTGCACCCTAATTGACAATACCTCCTCTGCAACTGATAGAGTCTTCGAAGCCAATGTTTGGATTAAAGGGGCCCCTCTAAAAGTTCAGGTGTTTCTCTGGTTGGCAGTACAGGACAAAGTTAGTACAAGAGCTTTTCTCCATTAACGGACTGTTTTGTCTGCCACACAAGCTTCATGTGTCTTTTGCAGCTCAAATTTGGAAACCTCAGAGCATCTTTTTATACATTGTAACTTTTCTAGGAGTGTTTGGATGAAAGTTTTGAATTGGTGGGGTATCCAATGTTGTTTACCAAGAACAATTGACTTGCTGCTTCTGCAGTGGCCCGAAATGGTACATGGCAAATTCTAAAAATCAGCTTGGAGATTAATTTCAAGTAGTACTATTTGGGGTATATGGTTGCTGAGGAACAAAATTGTTTTTGAGGAGGGAACTATAAACTTGTTTGATTGTTTCTCCATCATCCTTCATCGGTTTGCTATTTGGTTGCATTCTCAAGATTCAAACTTCAATTATACAGGAAATGACCTCTTAAGATCTTCTGATGGCATCAAATTATGGTGTAATAAGAAATCTTAGGTAGTCTTCTTGTTGTTTGCTGTAGTAGATCAGTTTTTTTTCTTTATATCTCTTGTATTTTTCTTTGGCTATTCGCTTTATAGCCTTCTCAATATACTTTCGATGATTATCAAAAAAAAAAAAAAAAAAAGGTGCATGGCGAGAAATAACTGCAGTAGCGTGAGGTGTGGAATGAAAATGAGAGGTCGAAAGTTCTCCTTGGGTAGTAAATGGGTAATACGCTTCGGTTTTTGGAGGATAAGTTTATTTTTGAGTTTTAATAGTGTTTTTTAATTAAAAAATTTAAATTTATTTTTTTATTTTAAATTAATATTTTTAATATTTTCAAATCATTTTAATTTATTAATATTAAAAATAATTTTTTAAAAAAATAAAAAAACTTATTTTAATATATTTTCAAACCAAAAACATTTTAAAAAAACAACACAAACGATACTTCCAAATATCTCCATAAAGTTGTCAACTTCAGCTTTGGTGGGACTTTTGCAAAACGAGGTGGCAATTACTATCCAGTGCTTGTGTTAGAGATTTATTTTTTTTATTTTAATTCTAATCAAATATGAACTCCATTTACGAGTTAAAATTTTACTATAAATTATTTATCAATAAATTTTTTTAATTTAAAATAACACGATTAAAAAATTATATGTGAAAAAAAAATTAATTTCAAAAAATTATTGATTGGTAATCTTTATTTCACATGGAAAAAAAAATACTAAAACATCTTATAGTTTATATAGTGAAAAGTTGAAGAATAATAAATGAATCTAAATGAAGTGGGTTTGGACTTAAGTCATACGTGCATGCATGCATAGCTCAAGATGAAATCATCTCGAGCTCCAAAGTCTATGTTTGTTTTTTGTTAACTTGTTTTGAATTTAGGTATGAGTTTGTTATAAAATAAGTTCTTTGACTCAAAAAGAATTTTTTTCATCCCATTTATTTATTCGAACCATGAATAAAGAGTTTGAACAGTTTTTTTCTTTAACCTAAAAACTTTCACTACAAGATTTAACAGTTTTACCGACGGAATTTTTCCGTCGGTGTAAGACACATATTCTGTCGGTAATTAATTTACCGATGGAATCACCGACAGAAATTCTCTGTCGGTAAATCTTTCGTAGGTAATTTTTTTTCCGTCGGTAAATCCGTTGGTAATAAAAAAATAAATTTATCCGCTCCATTTTGTCGGTATATCCCTCGGTAATAATATTTTTTATTACCGATGGATTTACCGACGGAATTACCGATGGAAATTCCATCGGTAATTCCGTCGGTAAATATTTAAAAATATTTTAAAAAAATTCATTTTATAAAATTATAAAATAATTAAATTAGCATAAATTAACACTGTATAATATATACTATAAAATGCTTGGAAAAAAGAATAAGAAAATCAACTCAAACAAATTTGAAACAAATAAATAAAACAAAAAAATAAATTCAACTAAAAAAATTCATATGAAAAAAATAAAGTTGCAATTGCTAAAAATTTAAAAATCCTATAAATAAATCAACTAAAAATTGATCTCATATAAAAAGAAAATCTCACAACAACATTTATACAATTATTAAGAACAAAAACAATTAAAAATAAAATAAAAAACAAATATAGTGAAAAAAATCATGAAAAAAGAAGAAAAAAAAATCTTACCTTAATGTAGTTGCAAGTGAAGCTAAGGAGAAAGAAAAAATTTCATTAAGCATATTAATTAAAAAAAAAACTAAGAGGATAAAAGAAGAAAGAAGAAGAAGAAGACATACCCAAGCATGGAGGAAAAGAGAAGGAGATGAGGAGAGAAAAAAAGAGAAAGAAATATATATTGATGTTTTTTACATATAGTGAAGAAGAAGAAGAAGAAGAAGAACAACAACAACAACAACAAGAATAATAAGGAAAAGAAATGAGTCTGTCTCTTGTGAAATAAGAGGAATCAAGCTTTTTATTGGGGCGCGTTACCGACACATAATTGAATATTAATATTTTTTAATTATTTTGTCGGTAATTACATCGGTAATATTTAATTTAAATTTTCAATTTCGTAAATTTTTTTCAGAAACCGCCAACAATTACCGACGGTTTTTCAATCCGTCGATGATTCCGTCTGTAATATTTAAATGAAAATTTTAAATTAAATGAATTTTTTCAGAAAACCGCCAAATAACTCTCTCTGGAAAATACCGACGAAAAATTCCGTCGGTATATACCGAGGGAATATTTCCGTCGGTAAAATCCCTCGGAAATTTACTGACGAAAATATTCCGTCGGTATTTATCAATTTTCTGGTAGTGTTTTATTTATACATAAAATGTTAGTTTAAAGTAAAAAACTGCCAGGTTATTTTTTTAAATACGTGGTAATTAAGGTAGAACAACAAAATTAATTCTAGTAATTCAACACCAATTTTGATTCAAAGAATTAGTATAAAAAAAAAAGCTAAAAAGGAGACATTATGTACCAAGCAACATCTCATTTGCCTTCTTCTGCACTATTTTCTTAACTTCCTTTTGCTTTTAGTTTCAATTAGCTTTTTCTAATTTTTATCTTTGTTTCAAAGCTTAGGTTCTTCTCTTTTGTAAAGAGATTTAATTTTAATTTTTGAGTTCATTGATTTTATTTAGAAATGCAACTAAATAACATAGTGTTGTTGGAATCTTAAAAAACTTAGTGAAAATATTTTGTTTGTATAAGAAGAACAACAATAAAACTTTAAAGATAAATAATTGATCTTTAGCGACAACAAATTATTATTTAATTCTGATTGTAAAGTGTTTAATAAATAAATATCTTACATGTACATTAGTTTTAGATTAATTAGAAATTATTTTTATATATGATGATATGCATGCTAGGATCTTTTATGATTCATGTCGCTATCCGACATCGTGACTACCTCGAAAAAACAAACAAACAAACATCTGACATTTTATTCTTAAAAGGAAAAGGTCTTATTTAAGAAGTTGTCACCTGGTATTATGGTCATTAGAAATCCTAACTAATCAATATAAATTTTATGGTAAGAGAATAATTATGCTAAAAGAAAGATATTATCACCTTTTAAACATCTTATCTTAAGTAGATGATGATGTTAATCAACACACAAACACTAACAAGGACCCATTATATGTTTCAAATGGGCCAATGACTAGGTCCAAGACAAAGGCATTGAATGCATTGGTTTAGAAGGTTTCAACCAAGTCAAATTTGAAGGGTCTATTGAAGCATAAAATAAGGTTGTAGTACATCTTATCCATATGTAAGAGGGGCGCAATCCAACCTTATTTAGGCAAATAGATAAGGAGAAATCATAGAAAAAGAAACAAAAGTATCCAAGATGACTTAGGAAACAAATTGGTGGTAAGGCTTTCTAATTATGCAAGGAGATTATTCCAACAACTTTAATTGTGTTTTCTAGTATTAGAAGGGTTCTAAGAGGCGTGAAAAAAGGGAATTAATACCAATAATTACTTTCTTTTCAAAAGAAGAAAAAAAACACAAGTCTAAGAATATCAGAATCCTACTACAACCTGTAAATAACATGAGCGACTACGTTTCCTTTTGTTTCTAGGATTAATGAGCTGCATGGAAGACTATAAATAAGCCTTAAATCAATTTTGTAATATTTTATTTCCTTCTCTTCTTCTCATAGCAGAATAAGGATTTAATATTATAGGCTTTATTTTATTTTGTTAGCTACAACTCAAAGCTTGTTTGAGTTTAATTAATATTTTGTTTTCAGTTAGGATCTAAGGCTTTTTTGGATCAGGTTATGAGCTTTTCAGTTTAGGATTTTTGAGTTAATTTTATAAGTGGGCTAAATTAGTCTACTAGGGTAGATCCATTAGGGTTATATTTTTATAAGTATTTAAATCCTTGTAAAGCCTAAAGATATGACCTCTTTTATCAATAAAAATTTAGAATGTATTTTTTTAACTTGTGTGAGAGTGATTCTTGCATTCTTTATTTCATTAACGAACTAAATCTGATTGATCAAAGATTAATTGGCTTCGTGGTGTTATTTAGCTTCATCCGAATAATATTAGTGCCTTGGGATAAGTTTTTATTGTGTCACACATCTATCAGATCTATTTTGATTTTCTAGGATCAGATCTTAATTTTGATTGTGTGTTGTGTGACCACATGATTATGAGGTTTGTATCAGAGCTAGGTTTTAAAATAAGGTCACACCCTTCTGTTATTTTCATGTTCTTAGGTTTAAGTTTTTCAGTTTTTACGTTGTTCATCATCACCATCTTCTTCTTCTTCTTCTTTGTGTTTGTGGTAGATAAACAAAAAAAAAAAGAGTAATATCTCATCTTATTGTCTCTAATAATATTAGTAGCATAAAAAATAGTTTAAAAAATGAAAATTTTAGATCAAATTTAGAGGTTGATTCAATTCTGCCGTAAAAACACAACTATTAGTGAATTATATGCAAACCACCTCAGAATAAATGTCACCACTAACAGTGGTTCCACCATATGATCAAGTCACTTCTTCCCCCTTGAGTCATCAACAACAACCACTTGCATCTTTGGAAATGAATCGAGAGGAAGAAAACACAATAAAAAAAGGAGATAAAAACTGATAGAATTGTTTGTGTGATTTCTTTTGGGTTTTACAAATAGGGGTATTCCTAACTGCCAGTACATGAAGAAAGAGAAGGTGGAGATGTTGTCGATTTCCTGTTTTTTCATTTTCATCAGAGGCGGTGCGTGGCTCTACGCTCCCCTATGGCGGTGGTGCGTGCAGCACACACACCGCCACTATTCTTACACTTCTAGAATTTTCCACCAGTGTTCTTGACTTTCCAGCAATTTTTCCATATTAATTTGTGATTTTTAGAAGGCCTATATTTTAAATTATAAATGTTTAATCTGTGTGTTTGAATTATTTTGAATTTTGGTGATTTGTACAAATGTAATTGTAGGGTATGTGAGTAAATATAGTAAAAAAGGAATGTGTATGTGTTTGTATTTCCTTATATGTTTTTGAATGCTTAAAACTAAAAAAATTAAATGTTTTAATTGCATATAGCTAAGCTCTAAAAAATATAAAAAAATCATATCGTTTAGTATTTCCATATGAAATTTCAAAAATATGTATTTGCGTGCATTTTGAGATTTAATAACCTTGACCAATATTTCAATAACAGATGAAATTCTAATTCATGATAATTAATAATCACTATTCTAGTATAAAATATTGGACCTTCAAGTGAGGCTGATATTTAAATATCAGGAGTTGATCAAAAAATTCTTAAAATAATTCTAAATATTCATCAATTTTAATTGAGAATATTTTTCACTATAATATACAAATTATGAAAAACTTTTTTATATAAAAATTTATTTGGATACACGAGACAATAATAAATTCTTAACACCAAATTTATTGACATGAATAAATCTCAATTCTAAGCCATATATAGACCATCGATCAAAAAACCATCAAAACCTCTAAACCGCACAAAGAAACTTACCTCAGATAGGGTGCGATAGTGATGCTAATACTTTTCCGAACCACAACCAATCTCTTACCATTGAATCTTTAATTAACTTAATATATTCGAGTTTCATAACAACCTTGAACCAAATAATTAGATGGCGACTCCCATTAACCTCTGATACGGCGCGTCCACGTGCGACACCAAGTATACTCTATGACCTTCAAAGTAGCCCTTAGAATGGGTCAAGCAAGTATGGTTTGTACACTATTTTGTTCATTTTGGAAAGATTTTTTGTAATTACTATTTTCATACAAGGGACATCTACTAATTTTTTAAAACTCTTATAAATACCCTTTAATTTTTTTGTTTAATTTTAACATCAATAAAGTGCAAGAGAGAGTAAAGGAAAGGTAGAAAAACAATTGTACATCCTTTTAAAGAGTTTTATTGATCATACACCTGTATATTGTGCTATTACGGTATAAGTTTTGTTTGATTTGCTATTGCGATGAGCATAATCAATTGAATGACTAAAGAAATCAATACTTAAGTTATCTCTTAAACTTATAAAAAGAGTAGTTGTCAATTTTATTTATGCAATCACTTCTTTTATATATATATATAAAAGCCTATTCACTCCTCGATCATTAATTTGACTCTTGAACCATAGCTAAGACTTTATCATCTTATTATTTTCATGGTTAAGAAATTTGGCCGGCATGTTAACCCATATTCGAATGATTTGATATCTTGGTCTAATTTGAAATAAGTAAAACTTGTTCAAATTTAGATAATATGGTTGTTTAATTCAAAATTTATAGATTGAAAAATTAACAAAATAAATATTTAAATCAAAATAAAAATTATAGAACTTTATCTTTTAATTTTGTATTTCTACTATAATTTAAAAGGATAAAAAAGGGGATGAAATCATAAAAAAAAAAAAAAGTGAAAAAATTGAGAAAAAACCATAAAAAAATCATCTTATATAAACAGTAAATCACCTAGAAGAGGGTTTCCCATAAGCATTGCACGGCGTTGAAACTTCCCTCTCACAGGACCATTCCACCGAATCAGCAACTGCTCTGCAGTTTTCGGAACGGTCCCCATCGTTGGCCGAGCCAATTTTGTTTCATATTAGTCAGAAATGATGATTTCCCGTCTTGCTAATTTGCACTAGGAGACAACTTGCGTGCAGGCTTTTCAGTCCATCAATCAATGCATGGTTTTATGTCAGAACAGGAGCTGGTCCACTTGAGTGTTTAAACAGTGTTACTCTGTGCGGACACAGTTCCCTTTTTTTTCTTTTTTTTTTCTTTTTTTATAATAAAACTATAGTAACCGACCGAGGGTTTTAGTTGAGCAGTGATTTTTAATTCGAAAGATCATGTAATTTTGTCTAAATTTTACTCAAACAATCAATGATTATGGTTTTGTGAACAAATATAATTTGCTAGAATAATTATACTATATACTATAATATCTAAATCAAAACATTGATGATGAAAGGATAATAAATTTATAAATCAAGTAGGGACTTGATTGAATAAATTTATAAAATTATCCTAAAATAATATATATGATATTATTCGGGTGACAAATTAATATCATATCATTTATAGAAATTTCAGATTTTTCTATAAATAGAATGTTATGTCTTTTATTTTCTATATAGTACACTATACAATACAGAACACCTGAAAAACATAAAAAAAAACTAACACTCAAAGACATAACAATCAATCCCTTCTAAAGGGTTTATGAGATTTTTCACTGATAGTTCGTGTGGATTATCATTAAAAGTTAGACACTTTGACAATTTGTGGTTTGCAACAACTCTACTTTAAAGCAATTATTTGAAGCTAAAAATCAATATGATCTTCCGATAATATTTGTATAAACCTTGAATAACTCTAAATTTATCTATCGAGACCCCTGAGATTGCTTTAAAAAAAATTATATTTACAATTTTTACTGCGTCTCAGTGTAATCAACATGCAAATGTACTTCACGTGTTTGTATATATCTTACATACATGATAATTTTTTTTTTTATAACCCGAGGTATCCGGGCCAGCTTACACGCATCATGACTAATTCCTGGACCCATTGAACACCCTGCAAGCTCAGTAAACAGGTAAGACACCGTAGGGATGACAGACGTGCACACTGAGGCTTGAACCCAGGATGCAGAGACAGGAAAATCTTGCCAAGACCATTGTGCCACAAGCCTCGATGCACTTGATAACTTTAATTAGATGGGAAAACACTACTGTTAGAGGCACTATGGTAAGTTCAATAGGAGCAAGTAAAGGTGCGCGGACTGAAGAGGAAGATATAATTCCAGGGAAATGCGTTGAAAAATATCATGAAGGAAGCCGGTATCAAGCTGGTACCCTTTGGTTTCTTTGATTTTTTATTTTTGGACAAGCCAGAGCATTCACTAAAAGAACCAAATGAGAAAATAAAATACCAAAGATAGAAAACAAAGCTTGCGAACAATACGAAAGAAATCGAAGGATAGAGATGATGACGAAGTCTAGTAAGAACCTCAGCCTTGCAAACCATGCATGTTAGTATAAATACTCGATCTGAGATTTTTTAAGGAAAAGAGGTAAGAACAAATGGATGAAGAAGTGGTTCTGTTGCTAATGATCTAAGAGCGTGTTTGGCAGTGTGGTTGCGGGTGCTTTTCAAATAGCTTTTCGTGCCGAAATGCATGCCAATGATTTTTTTTATTTTTTAAAAATCATTTTTGACATCAGCACATCAAAACGATCTAAAAAGTACAAACCGCATTCAATTTTAGCAAAAAAAAAAAAAAATCAAATTTGGAGGAAACGCAGGTACAAACACAGTACCAAACGTTCCCTAAAGAAAATCAACAATGGCAGCTGATAGTAAAACCAAAGAATAGTCTAAAAAAAGAGAGGGAGATGCGAGAAAGTTTGAAGACTTGAAATGATCGAAGCCTCACTATTTCTCATAATGAAATTTGATGAAATATTATTGGAAGGAGCCAACAAGAAAGTGGCTTATATTGAAATTTGCATATATCTTAGGGGCCGGAGAGTGCAATCAGGTTACAAAGAGGAATTTTTTATTTAATTAAAATTAACTCTATTAATTTTTTTATCTTTATTTAATATTTGAAATTATAATTTGTAACACATGAAGCGGTTTTTAGTATTAAACGAATCGGTTCTCTTTCACACAAAAAAACAATAAAAATCTTTCTTTCAAAAATAAAATTTTATTTTAAATAATATATGGCCAAGTCTTTCAAAAAATATTAAAAACTTAATTTTGGTAATAAAATATTATTCACTTTTAATATAAAGATAAAAAAAAACATGTATAAGGTTAATATTAAAAATATTATTGGAAATAATACAACTCATTAACTTCTAATATAAAGATAAAAACTGCAAAGAATTTTATCCTAAATATTATTTGGAATGATATTGCAGCAAAAATTTTAATTTCACCAAAAAAATAACCTTAATGATAATTGAGGACATATCAATGTTTTAGACCAAGTTTTTGACTTAAGAAACCAGAGCTTGTTCATCGTAGAAAATCCTTCATAGCAGGCTGATAGGAATAGAAACATTATTAAGCCATAGCAAACAAAAAGAAAAAAAATAATATAGTTTATCTCAAATAAGACGTATTAAAAATGTTAATATCTTTTATTTACATAATTAGTCTTTTATTTATAATCTTTAAAAGAACAATTAAAATTTTTAATAATAATAATAATAGTAATAATAATAATAATAATAATAATACGAGGTAATAACTCCTTTATTCAACCAAAGACTATTCCAAGACACCATTTAAAAAATGTCATCGCGCCTTACGCCTTACGCCTTACGCTCCTGCAAAGAGGGTTTGACACTAATCTGCCAGTTCCACATTTGCAGAACCCAAGAACAACAAATTGGTTATTCAAGACTCAAAAGTTCTAGATGTCTAATCAGTTCGGTTTAATTCAATTAACACCTTAAAATATCAATTAAATCTTTTAAATCATTCAATCGTCAAATCAATATAAAAATCCTAAACACTGTTAAAATCCTTCCATATTCAAATCCTAATAAAAAAAAATAACAATAAGGGTTGAGTTTGGGTGTAAAGCCAAAACATGGGTGTAAGAGTCCTGGCATGTTAATCTTTTAATTGGTACACGGCTTAATAGATTCATTACGGAGTGCATTACTTTGCAATTAAATGGGAAAGATTATAAGATTAAACTGCAGGAATTGGATCCTCTGCATTAT
>Ga0325405_1004469_pt1 | contig 14266 bp, 10 predicted proteins | sample PopdelMetagenome_21_FD_205663 | JGI IMG/M metagenome (GOLD analysis project Ga0325405, IMG submission 205663) | Populus deltoides microbial communities from Bellville, Georgia, United States - Xylem-Control-R2 | ecosystem: Host-associated > Plants > Phyllosphere > Stem > Wood/Secondary xylem... | reverse complement strand
GAAATAAAAAGGAAGGCCACCAAAATAGCACGATCACGTATTTCACAGAAAGACCAAAAGACCACTTAGAGGTTTGTTAACAATGAGAAGTAATTATTCCAATTGTCAATGTCGAGGAAGCACTTTACTAAGACCACGACTCCTAGCGGATGGAATTAACTTGATTTTATTCTTCGAACTAAAAACAATCTAAAGCCAATCCAGGAGTAGCTCATGTTGACTGGAATTTATCTGCCTATTTGTTTTAATATTATTCTTTACCTTTTTTTATTCTTAGTTAAATTAAATCAGTTTAATTTTTTTAATTTTTTGTCAAATCACTTTTTAATAGAAACCTCAGTCGTGGCCCAAAAATATTCTCAAACCTTTATTTTTTCTTGTGATACTTCTATCGAATTTTAAAATCCAGCTATTTTTTATATTTATTTTAATGATTTTTCATATTTTATAACACATAAAAATCGAAGAAAATAATGAAATGATTAAAATTAACTAAAACTACTAAAATAATTTTTTATTATTTTTTAAAATATACAAAAATAAAGGGTAAAAAATTAAGTCTTGAAAATTTTCGCTGTTACAAGAATGCTCCAATTTTATTTATATCTTATAAAAATAGTAAATACATCACAAAATTTGTTATCATTCATTTTTCATACAAGAGCAAGTTTTTAATTAAAAAAAATAAATTTATAACATGAATCTATATATATATATATATATATATATATATATATATATATATATATATGTATCTTTTGAAATGATATGCAAAGATGATTAGCACAGCAACCCAAGATAATCATGCCAAAAAATGGGTGGAGTGGTGGTGGGTTTGTATCTGGACCAAAGAAAAAAGAAAAAGGCACGCTGTACAAAATCTATAGATATTCCATGCTTGTTGTGCAGTGCAAACAAACAAATGTGCACAAGCATTCAGTTTTTTCCCTCGTCAACACACACAGTGCCCGCAGGACATTTGATAAACTAGCACATAGTCGTGCATGTCCTTCATACACGACCTCTAAAAATACACATGTTCTATAAGATCCACCATTAGCAGTGTATGTAGCAGCACACGCACAACTGTCCAATTCCAAATTTCATAACCCATGTCCCCTTTTTCTCTTCCCCCCCCTTTTTTTTTTTTTTTACTTCTTGCTTCCCATTTCTTCTCCCTCCTTCCATTATTAGTCGAAGCTCAGCCCATTTGATCTCTCTCTTCACTGCAAAAAACAAACTCTGTCCCTCGCTGCCACCATTGCCACTACTTATAGGAGCTCTATTTAACCAATTCATTTTCCCCCTCTATTAATTTGTTATTTTGCTTGGCTAATTTGTGCATTTTTAGGGTTAGGATTTAGTTTAGGTTTTTTATTGATTCTGTCTAAATTAACTATAATTTATTTTAATTAGATATAAAATTAGTCAATTAAATGTATAAATTACATTATCTAGTGAGAGAAATCAATGGATATATTACTTTGATTAAGTTAGGGTTAGGGTTTAGTTTATGGTTTTTATTAATTTAGGGTTTTTTAATGTATAACTTGTATTGTAACTCAATTAATTTGCTATATTGATAAATTAGCATTGTCTTTTGTTGTGATTTTCATAGAATATGTCTTTTATAATAGAAATATTATGTTATTGTAGTGGTACAATTGTCAATACCGATAATAGTATCACTTACCATAGAGGAAGTACCAAGTTATGTAGTTTGAGATTAGACAATTCATTTAACGAGCTTAAAAATATGGTATGTCGAGGGATTGGGTGAGATTTATCTAAATTTGGTGTTGACATTACTTCGAGAATGTTGGGTATGTTGGGTTCTCGAATATTATACACGTAGCAAAAACTATGAAACAAAATTATTCAGGATTCTCTAGACTCTTGTTAGATAGATCTAGAATTGTTTAGGGATTTGTTACTTGAATATCTAATCTTCTTCGGCTTTGAATAATTCCTTAAAGGTTAGGTTGTTATAAACCATAAGTCGTCCAATTGTCCAGCCTCTAACGGCAATCAACACGAACCACCTGTGAGAAGTCTTCTATATTTCTATTTATAAAAGAGGGATTGCTATACCTAAAGTGGTAGCTCTAATATTATATTTATGTAGTTTTTCTATGTGACAAATAACCACTCTTTTTTTTTCATTTAAAATATGAGGCATGGCTATTTATAGAAAAATTTGAAAAACTTTTTAAATTGGCAAAATATCAATTTGCTCCCTGAATAATATCCATATATTAATTCAGGTCAGTTTTAGAAATGAACTCAATAAAGTCCTTATTTGATTTTTCTAGGTTTAGAAAAATAATCCCTGTATCAATTATATTCTAGTCCTTAAGTTCTAAAATATATTTTGTAATCAAGTCATACTTAATTAAATCATCTTAGTTTAATTTTTAACTAATGGTTCTTAATGTGTGTGACCCATTAGGTTTCTAATATGTTAACCTAAATATAAATTCTAATTCTAATTAAATAAATTAAATAATTTAATTTATTATTAATTCAACAATTGATTAATTTATATTTGAAGATCAGATGTATTGTCTAACAATGTGTCATAATCCCTCAAATATTAAAAAAGTCACTAGTGGTTTGACTTAACCTTTCAGTGACTGGTTTTTCAGTATAATTAATATCATTTCATCAATAATATTTTGATTTAATATTAAAGCATGGAGTATGTCAGTCATGTTAAATCATGCTTGTTTTCTACATAATAGTCATTGATTATTTGAATAAGATTTGAAACTCTTTTCAAATCTCATTCCACCTCAGCTAAGGATTTCTCAGTCAATACTTACCTTGATTAAGATAATATGTAACAAAATTAAAGCATAACATTCTCTATATAAGATGACTTAGTGATCTCAAGTATAAAGATCACTAACACAATCATGATATAAGCCTTTCTATAGATATAAGTGATCTCTTCACATGGAATTCTCATGCAGATCAGTTCAGTATACATATCTTATGACAAGCACTTACATATTAGTTCTAGGTGTCTTTTATACCTCAACTTATGAGAACAATTGTTTCATTTCATACCTGAAAAAACATAACATGTACTAGTCTTTATGGCTCTAATGAATGTCCAATATTTAAAAAAGCATCGACTATGAACATTTTAGGAATAATGATTTGATGTAATGGAAATCTCATAATTATAACAATTTTATAATTCTCTTTGCAAAGCATTTTTGTCCTATGAACTTTATCTTTACTATAAATTCATTAATATAATATTATATGAATATTAAATATAAATTAAGATTTTATTAATAATAAATATATATTTACATGAATATAATAATATCATGTGCAATCAACCGATTGGTTATAGTGCATATTAAATTAATAAGGTGGGGGCTATCTGAAATGTTATATCGTTGTGCCCATTACCAGTTATGTGAGTTTCAATACAATGATTGGGTTTATCACCTCAAATAGGATGTATATGTTAGAGCTTTACTTGAATAGTATACCTAAATAAGAAAACTCCTCAAGTTTGGAGTTGACATGGATCTCAAATTATAATTAAAAACCACATAATTATCATAGGCAACAGGTCTGTCTAGAACAGGTGGTGATGTGATAAATCTAACATTGACTCAAGAAATTATGCATGTGAAATCACAGTTAAGTATGGTAATGACTCTATATTGTTATGACAAATCTAAACTGAGTGATGAGGAAGATAACTATCGTGCCAATTATATAGTTGAGGAAGATAATTGTCATGTCAATGATGTAGTTGAGGAAAATAAGCAAGCTAAGCCAATAAACCAAATAATAAGACCTTCTATTTCTAAATTTGAGGACGCTAGTGGTTTTGCTCATATGGTAAGCTTTGATTGGGCTTTAAGTCATATAAATTCAAACTTAACTACTGAGTTGGGGGTTGGATAAATATTCCAAACCAAGGCTTTAATTAATGCAGTTAAGCGATGACATGTAAAGAATTCATTACAATACAATGTGTAATGCTTAACCACAACTTATGTATAGTTACAATGTAAGCATGAACCGACATGTCAATGGTATTTTCATGGGGTATATAACAATAATTCCAATTCATTTAAGATTTTCTAAATTGAAAGAGCCTCACATATATTTTTGAGCTTGTGTTATCTTTAAAATTGTGTTTTGGTTGACAAGGGGTGAAAGGTTGAGAAATGATGAAGGCATGTATTGTTATGGGGCTAAAAAAATTAGTATGGTTTGATGATGTTGTGGGTCAAGATTTTGGTTCGAGGAGAAGAGAGGATTGAGGCTCAATCAATGTTGTTACTAGATTTGATAGTAGCTAATAAGAATGAAAGAGATACAGATGGTAATGGTAATCACGGTGTGGTGTCCATGATTTTGTTACAATGGTTAGAAGAAAGAAAGTTTATATTGCAGAGATTAACACGTTGTTATGAGGCTGATGATCGATGATGTATGGCTTGGGAAATGTGTATGAGAGAGGAGAAAATGCAATGGTTACTAGAGTTACGAAAGAGAAAGGTAGATTATGGTTGGCAGTTAGGGTTTAGAAAATGAGAAAGAAAGAAACCTTTTTTTTTTTTGTATACATATAAGTTAGGTAATTTAGCAAAAGGCAAAGTTTTTTTTTATGGCAGATTTTTTTGTTAAAGAGGTCAATGCCTTTTTTTTTTTCCATATTTATAATGTCAAAATCAATAATGAATTAATGAATAAAAAATTAATTAAATACTATTTCTTATTTAGTGAAAATTTTATTTTAAATGCACAAAACATTTTTAATTTTTCAATAACTACCATATTTTATTTTTCCTTTGCAAGAATTCAAAAAAGTCAAAATTTCCATTATTAGATAGGGCTAGATCTTTTCACTTTCTTTTTAAAAATAATGTAATATTCTCCTTAAGTTTAAAATCTCTCCATTTTTATAAATATTAATTCCTACCATATTTTATTATTTTTCCTTTATTATATTATATTATTTGATTCCCTGTAACTTTGTCAACTTTTTTCTTGCATGTCATTTTCACTCCCAAATAGTCTTGTTATTATATTTATTTATTTATTTTGACCATACATTATAAAACCAGGAGGTCAAAATAGGTTATGATAATTATCCTCTCTTTACATTACTTGTGATATCAAGACATTGGAGAATTCATTTTCCTTTAACTTTGTATAATAAGTTTATAAAGAAAAGAAACATAACACAACATGAAATCTAAATGGATCTAAATTATTAGGTGAACAACCTTAACATGAAATCTGCAAGGAATTTAATAGGTTCAAATTGTTACGTGATCGACCTAAAAAATAAAATTTACATTGGTCTAAATTGTTATGTGACGAATTTTAATATGAAATTTAAAATTGGGTTAAAATTATTAGATGACCAACCTCAAAATAAAATTTTAAAATGAATCCAAATTGTTAGTTAATCAACTTTGAAATGAAATCTAAATGGGTTCAAATTGTTAGATGATCAACCTTGATATGAAAATTTAGAAATAGAGACGAACCTCAAAATGAAATTTAAATGGGCTCAAATTGTTAAGTGACCAACCTTGAAATAAAAAATTAAAATAGATCAAAATAGGTGATCAACCTCAACATGAAATTTAAGGATAAGTTCAAGTTATTAGGTGACCAACCTGAGTATGAAATTTAAAAATGAGTCCAAATTACTAGGTGATCAATATCAACATGAAATTTAAAAATGGATCCAAATTACCAGGTGATCAACCTCAATATAAAATTTAAAAATATATGTCAGTTGTTAGAACATCAACCTTGATATGAAATTAAAAAATAGGTTTAAATTATCAGATGATTAACCTAGAAATAAAATTTAAAAATGAGTTCAAATTATTAAGTGACGAACCTTGATATAAAATTTAAAAATTGATCTAAATTATTAGATGATCAACTTTTACATGAAATTTAAGGTCCAAATTGTTGGGTGACCAATCTTGATATTTTTTTATGGGTTTAGATTCTTAGGTGACCAACCTCAGTATATAATTTAAAATGAAATTTAAATAAATCTAAAGTGTTAGGTGACCAACCTTAATGTAAAAAATTTTAAAATAGGTCCAAATTGTTAGGTTACTAACCTTGACATGGAATTTAAAAATGGTCTCTATTGAAGAATTTAGTTTGAATTACCTAGCAATGAGATATGGTCAAAGATGTCCTGATCGCAAAGCTCGACTTAAACTAGTTATTTACCTTATTTTTTTGATATCGTCTTGTATGTAACGATTGATTCTGATCTTATCTTTGAGTGATACTATCTATAATTAAGGGAAAACACAAATTGTATATTTTTAAAGTTCAGTCTTTCTTTTTTATATCATTTGCATCTTTAAATATCTTTGGTCCTTGAAGTATCTATGAATTTAGTCATTAACTTGTTTCAATTATTTAAGTGACATAAACAACTTTTAGGCTCATCATGAGTTTGTCTTTCTTTGTTTTCCGTCTTTGACCACTAAATAGGTATGATTAATGCATCATCTTAACTTGGCCCATATTGGTTTTTCATGTTATTTCCCTCAAGTTCAATAAAAAGATATTTGTTCATTAATACTTACTTTTCATACCACCATAAAGAGGTTGTTCTTTATCACTCATCTTATAATGGAATTTTTTAAAACATTAGTTGACTATTGTCATCACAAGAAATCTTTCAATCAAAGTTGCCCTTAAATATTTTAATTGTGCTCATCTCTCTAGTAGTCGTCTAAGGCACACATGCATTATGATCATTTTTTTCAAGAACTTTGCAAATTCAGTTAAGGATAAAATTTTATTGTAAAATATCATGTTTTATGTTTTAGGACTAAACCATAAATTATAATGATTGTATCCATATAGGTCATATTATTGAAATGAAATAATTAAGACGTAAATTTGAAAGTTTTTTCAACAAATAGGTTCTTCAATTTCTTTGGTCTAAAGTCTAAAACATGTCATTTAAGTGCTAAGATGCAAACATGGATATAGATATATTATGAAATAGTTGTTGGTTGAAATTGTAAAAATGAACATTTACCCTAAAATTTTGTATATGAATGTCTCAAATTGATTCTCCAATAAAAAATTTTGGGTTCTGAAATAATAGTTTTGACTTTCTTAAAAAGAATAAAACATTACTTTTTGCTATGTGGATTTTCTATTTATTGGTGAAAATTCATTATTTAATGTCATAAACAATGATATGCAACATGTAAATAGATTATGATTTCTTTTGAAAAACATTTTCATCTATTTCTAGAGACCATTATTTATTAACATAAATAAATTGTCCTTGATTAAAAAGGGTCTTTAAAAACATGTAATGTAGGCTAAGTTTTATATTTATGAAAAAAAAAATAGCATAAGGCTCAAAAGGTGTGTAGGGATATATAAACATGGGATCACTTGTTTATCTATTGTGATCTTTTAGGCCTATTACCTCGATTTTGATATTTTAGTAATTGATCTCACTTGATATTTTGCCTATGTTTATGGGCATTGTCCCATCATTAGAACACTTTAAAGAGCTTATATTTTTTTATTATTCTCTTTTGTAAGAATTTTTGTCCTTTTAACAATTTTTATTTTTTTATTTAAAGAATTTCCAAAACTTGTTCCCAATATAAGGGGTGATCCTAGTATGAGTTATTATAAAAAAAACATATTTTAGGCTCAAAAAGGGATAACGATGGATATATTTTATTTATGAATGATCTATCAAAGATGACTTTTCTTCATCTTAAATACACATCTTTTAGTACCACATGTGCCTCAAAAGCCCTTTTTCTTATACTTGACGGTGATTAAAGTAATTATGGGTTGCTTACTAGATCAGCATGATAATTTTAGAAGAATATGACATTGTCTACATGACTAAAAAACAAAAGTTGTTGATCATCTTGTAGACAATGTTATTATCGACTATGAGATATTAAATGTTATTTTCCATATAAGGATGTTATGGTAATAGAAGATGAATAGTGGGCAATGTACTTTAACAATACAATAAATATGTCTAAGAATGATACCAATACAATGATAATCTCTCCATGTACAAGACAATACCCCATCTCAATCAAGTTACACCTTGATTACTCTAACAATAGAGCTAAATATAAGGCATGTATTCACAGGTTGGAGGTTGTTTTCGAAATTTAAGTTAAGAAGCTAGATGCATACGAAGATTTAATGTTAATCATCTACTAGGTAAAAGGTGAATGATAAACTAAAGATTAAAATATGATACCGTATCAAATAAATTTAAGAAAATAACATTCACACATTTGGGTCAAGATAAGATCCAATTTGTAAAGGCTTTACCAACATTGATTTATATGGCTAAAATTGATTGTGGGATTAACGTACAATCAATTTGTATAAAGATAAAAAAATTCTCTAGCGTATCGTTGCTTAGTTGAGGAAGAATAGACAGGAAGTTATAGTATCATGCCATCAAATAGTTTATCCTACTGAGAGTAACCATTACAGGCATCTACGGTAGATAGAAAAACCTTAAGATTGATGGCAATGGAATACTATCTAGATGGAGAGATCTTGTAAAATAGGTCATTGAATAAGACCTTGCTAAGATGTTTTAATAAGAAAGAAGCCAAGAGAGCATTGTAAAAAGTCCAGAAAGGATTTGTGTCACTCATGCAAAAGGGCATATAATTGCTAGAGAAATACAAAAACTTAAATGTTTTAGATGACCATGGAAAGAGATTGCATAGAACATATCAAAAGATGCTATAAATATTAGGTATACAATAATAAGATTTATGTACTCCTAACACTTTTATTCAACATGATATCACATGGCTATTTTAATAAGGGAATTTGATGTCATTGGACTAATTAACCTAAAAGAAGATAATGGCATTGATTCATCCTGATGGTAATTGATTACTTTATAAAATGGATAGATGCCTCTTCTTATGCAGATGTAACCAAGAATATGGTCAAGAGGTTTGTTGAAAATGAGCTCATCTACCAACATGACTCACCAAAAACTATAGTAATAGACAATACCTAGAACTTTAATGGAAAGATGATTATAAGGTTATCTGAGAAAGATTAAACACTCAAACTCAACCTATACATGCCAAAAATGAATGATAATGTAGAGAACGCCAACAAGAACATTGTCCAAAAGATGATAATTATATGTAAAAAACCAGTGTGGGATGTTTTTCTATGCTCTTTATGCATATCATAATGCGTTAAAGACATTTACTAGATCTACACCATGTTCACATGTATATGGGATAAACACAATAATGCCTCTTTAAGCAGAAATTCCCTCTTTAAGAGTTTTGATAAGAATATAATTAGAAGAGTCAGAATATGCTAAAATATAGTGTCGCACGTCCCCCGCACAATGATTTTTTTGTTATGTTTGCTTGGTTTAGGGTCTTGGGAGTCGCCACCTAGTATTGGATTGAAGGTTACTAGGAAACCCGGATTTACTGGTCGTCATCAGAGATCCACGGGTAAGGGACTGGTTGTAGCTAGGGAAGGTATTAGCAACCCTAGCGCACCCTACCTGAGGTAAGCTTCTTTACTGTTTGAAGTGATTTGAAAATTTGAAATATTAGTCAAATTCTTAAAGTTTTAATAAATCAGTTATTAAATCCCAAAATAAAAGTAGAAACATGTTCTTACATTTTCACGGGAAATACAACATGATTTTATTTGTCTTTAAGATATTTAATCATATTCAAATTAAACAATCAATTCTTTTTGTTTTTTTTATTTTATTTTTAACAATAAAAGAAAACATTCATAAAACAAAAAAAACAAAACACCCACTACCACTACTTTTTACTATACTCATTATGTTACATGTTTACAGAACAACATAAGCTAAAAAATACATTTCACAGGAAATCAAATACACGTTCAAACATGTCACAATTACAAAAAGATCCCTAAAATATCCAGGAACTGCACAGGAAGTCCTCAGGCACTGTGGAGCAGTGGCAGCGCGTCTCCCACGCGCGGCCGTCACTGGAGGCGCGTGGACCCACGCGCGGCCGTGAAAAGGCCGGCTACAGGGGAGATCCGAAACGGCTTCCTCCCCTCTTCACCTTCCTCGCCGGCGGCGACAACGCCGTTACCTGAAAAAACAACCAAAAACACAGCAAGCAAGTCTGTTGCAGCTTTTCTTTCTTTGTTTTCAGTTAGGCTTCTTTTCCTTCAGATCTGCCAAATCTGGAGCCGGGCGTTGCACGCGCCGCCAACAGACCAGGCGTGTGGATGGCTGGATCGGCAACTTTCCTCCTCCCATTTCATTTCTGCAACGGCGGTGCTGTCCACCGCTGTCATGGTTGTGAGATCGGCGCCCATCCAAACTTCAGTTTTCTCCCCCTTCTTCACTATCCTCTGGCCTTCCTTCTCATTTCCTCACTATCTCTGTAATGAGCTGCTGGAGAAGGGACGATGCTGCTGTTGGCCGGTTGATGGTGGGCCGTTGCTGCGGGAAGAAGAAGAAGCCAAAGGGGAACAGTTGAGGTACGGTCGGCTTTGGCTTGCTTTGGGGCTGAGGGGAAGACCAATGAACGGGGGGTTTCCCTTGGCTTCTCTGGTTCGGCTGGAAAAGGTATCGGCTGCTTGGGTGTGGTCTGTGTTTTGGCCAGAGAGAAAGCAGAGACGTGGAGGTGCTCTTCGGTTTTTCTTTTCAAAGGGAAAGGGGCGGCTTGCGGCTGTGTTTGGCCAGGAGAGGGGAAAATGGGGGGTGGCCTTGGTTCTCCGGGTCTTTCAAAAGGGAGGGGAAGATGACCCAGGAGAGGAGGTGGCGGCTTCTCTTGGTTTCAAGGGTGGCCGCTGCAGAGAAGATGAAAGCTCGGGTTTTCTACCTTTCGGGCGGCTGCAGGGGAGAAAAGGTTTAGCTTTCTAGGTTTTTTTTGGATGTAGGGTTTTTCTTTTTTTTCTCACAAAATTTCCTCCGCCCGATGCCTGTAAATTTCTCCCCCGTGTAAATTTCTTCCCCCTCTTTATTTACACTGTAGCATGGTATTTATAGAAAAAGTTTTGCTAGGTTTTTAAACTAGTTCCTCAACTTTCTCTTTTCTTTTCTTTCACTTTTTTTGTAAATTTTGATTTTTCTTGTTTTTTTTGTAGTTTTAAAAGCGAGCAATATCAACGTCAACTCAACAATGAAAATAAGTGATCATAAAATTTACGCGTTAAAAGTTGAACGCATTCCAAATACCTTTGAAAATTTAAATTCTTTTGAGATGACGTTGAAATGCTAAAAACGATGCAAATATATCAAAAATGCATTTTTTGGGGTTTTTCTGAAAATTTATCAAAAACATGGGTCAAAAATTGGGTAGCAACATATAGTATGAGCAACTGAACATGATCAATAAAAAAAGGTTAGATGTAACTTGTCACTATTTGTTATACTAGAAAAGGATGGATAAGACATATAATAAGAAATTTTTTCTCAAGAGAGTTTGAAGAAGGAGAATTGGTATTGAAAACTATTATGCCATTACTAAAAGAAAATCAAAGTAAACGAGCACCAAACTATAAGGATATCCATGAGGTAAAGAAATTTTTCTCAAGAATAACACTTATACTAACTATAATGGATGGAGAAGATTTGTCTATACCTATAAATTTTAATTCTGTAAAGAAGTATTATGTATAAGTGTATGAGTTTTTATCAGATCAATAAAATGAAGTTTTCACCAAAGATTCTCTTTATATGTTCTTCCTTTTTTTTTTTTTTGCCTTATATACTTGAAAATAAACACTCATAGCCTTGCATTAGCTCATGGATCTACCTAAAATCAGAAAGATTTGATTTTTTTGACAACTCTTTACAAAGCAATTTTGAAAAAATAAACTTTATTTTTTACTTCATAAAATAATTTTATGTCATTTCTAATATGACCTACTTATCACATCCAAAGAAAAAAAAATCAAAGGAAAAAAAAAAGACAAAAAAAACTATATGTGTGGGTTCAAAAGCAACCTAGATGACCGGTAAAAAATGGTTTGACTTAAAAAAACATTAAAGCTGACATATTTTGTTAATATTGAGACAATGACATATTTGATCGATTTTGGTCAACCCGGGCTAACTTGTCAAATCTATGTCCCAAGTAATGGGTGCAAAAACATTTTTTATTTTAGTTATTTGATAAAAAATAAAGACCAATTCAAAATCAAATACATATTAAAGATGAAATTGAGCAAAAAAAAACAATAAAAAATTCATCGAAAACCCAATGTTGAAGGTTTTAAAAAAAAATCAGACTAAGTGCTCGAGCTTGAGATGCCTAATGTGTTAGATCCTTAAAAAAGCCTATGCAAGGTTGTTAAAATCACAATTAACTCATAAAATCATATGATTTTACGAGTCAACATGTACTTATTGTGCAAAATCATGTAAAAATTAAAAATAATAAAATCAGACTGAAATGGTGTAAAATTGATAAAATCTAGTAAAACCATGATTTTATGATTTTACGACAATTCCAAGTTCCAAATTCTTGTCTTTATCGCTTCATAATCTTGTGTTTATTCACTAACACATGAGCCTCACAAGTTTTTATATCCATGAATTCTTTCTTCTATCAATAGTGCAAGGATAAAGAAAATATAGTGTTGCGTAAACCCTTCCTAACAAATAATAAAAAAATTATTATAGGAGAGGACTTTGAAATTATTATAAGGATATATTTACGGATAAGAGTGATAAGTGATACTCTAAAGTATGATCCATTATGTGCGAATGTCTAATACCATATTATTTTCAACAAGTTTACAAGATTATAATTTCTCTATAGAAAATCTTATAACTTGTTTAAGACATGATTTGACAAGAAACCAGAATTCAAGATTAAAAGAAAAGGTATGACTTTAAATTGTTTGATACATTCTTTTTAGTTCGTATAGAGCCTACAATTCCTTATCGATCTATTTGTTGAGATTCATGGTGTGTAACAAATAATATCTGAAACTTATAAAAATATAACAATATTTAAAAAAAAGCATAACAACATCTAAAAATGATGTGTTTTCAACAAGGAAGAAGACATCAGATAAGTGAAAACTATCATTAAAGATGGTCATGCGTTTGGAGGAAGAATTGAAACTGTTGTTACCCAACAAGGGAGCATAGTTGTGAAGACAACTATTTCCAATATTTTTCCTTGGATGCAGAGCCTTACCAACCACTTCCGACTTTTTTCCTTGGATCTTGCTTGGTAGAATTTTATCATGCATGAACAACTACACCACATCTTTGTTGATTGAATAGCTTATTGTTTGCACGAACCATGTATGAAAAAAAATATTATTTGTGATTTTATGATTTTACATTATGTTTTTACTATCCAAGTTTATATTATATTTTCTATGTGGAGTCAAAAAAACATTTTTGACCATCTTTAGCCTAGGCAAGTGGGCCTAGGTCAAGCTCGCGCTTCTTGACCCTTTTTTTTCTATTATAAATGACGAATGACATGTTTTCTGCCCCTTATTTTTTAAAAAAAGAAAAACAAAGAAACAGGCAATGGGTTGTCTGTTACTGCCCAGCTTAGAATCTGAGTATCACTGTGGTGGTCGAGGAATTGTGAAGTCAGGTTTTTTTATTAAAAATTTATTTTTCAACCTATTTTCACCAGACAACACCTGATAATCATCATAAAGCCTTTTTAAATCACCTACTAAACTCAAAATATCATAAAATCATTCAAGAAAACCAAAATCAATTGAACCCTATAAATCAAAATGAAACACGGTCTCCTTTCCAAGAATGTTTACAAGAAAAACCTGCTGTTGTCGAACTCTCCTTGTCGAATGGAATCTGTTGACACTAAGATTGATAATTTGTTTTGTTGAAATTGCGACAACCAATTATTTTCTCTCTCTTTTATCATTTTTAAGCAGCTCTCTCTCTCATCTTTCTAACTAAAAAAACTAGAAAATAAACAAAATAAATTTTTAGACTAAAATAAATATTATCATAAATTTTGGGGTGAGCTATGTTTGTTTTATGTGTTTCATATTTCACTCCTCTACCTTTTAATTTTGTATTTCAACTATAATTTGAAGCCTAATTTCATATAATTAGATTGTAAAAGGATGTAATTGGAAGGGAAAAAAAGTTTAACAATTATCTTTTAATTTTGTATTTCTACTATAATGAGACAATTTAAAAAAATAAAAATTAAGAATAAAAATCTGGGCAGGAGGTTTAATGTTCAAGTGAACAGTGTTGCCTCTC
>Ga0325405_1004465_pt1 | contig 14274 bp, 10 predicted proteins | sample PopdelMetagenome_21_FD_205663 | JGI IMG/M metagenome (GOLD analysis project Ga0325405, IMG submission 205663) | Populus deltoides microbial communities from Bellville, Georgia, United States - Xylem-Control-R2 | ecosystem: Host-associated > Plants > Phyllosphere > Stem > Wood/Secondary xylem... | reverse complement strand
TTGGGGTACTTGTAATGGCTGTTGGGTCTTCCGCGTTGAGTCGTTTTGAGTGGAAAAGGCATCCTTCTGTGTCGTGGAAACGGAAGGTGAGGAGGCCATGAGAGAAGGGTAAGAAACGATTCCTCTGCTTGTAGAGCTAATAGAGGCAATGCTTTTTTTGTGGAGAAGCAGTTGCTTTGAAAATGAAAAGGTTGAGAATGTCAAGGGTTTAAAGCTCAGTGGCGTGGGCATTTTGCAAGGCGTCCACGGACATTGACTCTGCATCACAACGTCAAAAGCTCCAGTGCCGTCAAAGGGGCTGCTACCTCTATTAAGGATTCTTGATGCCGGGTTTTGTGTGATAAGAAATAAGTAGTTATTTATTTTATTAGTTATTAAGGGTACACTATTGTCTTTATAATTTTTTGTTTTAGTTTATATATAGTTTTTTTTTTTTTTTTTGTATTTAGGTTAAGTTAAAAAAATTTTTTGAATAATTCATTACATTATATAATATCAATGAAACTCTAAGCCTTCTCTCTTTATTTTTTTTAAAATTATTTAACATGATATTAAAGCATATTTGCATAGAATGAGATTTAATCTCAAATAAAATTTTCTCAAACATAGGTTTATTTAACATTTTTTTGGAGTGATCATGTAATTCCTTCAGTTTCTACAATTTACTATTTCGTTTTCCCTTCTCTTGCATTATGTTTTTCTTTATTTGTTGATTATAGCTACTAAAAAAGACAACTCACTTCAATATGTAAATGTGAGGTTGGATAGAAAAAATTATTCATATTAGAGTTATAAGATGAAAAATTTTTGTAAGGGTAAAAAGATATGGGGATATGTTAGTAGAACACTTATGAAACCTAAGAAAACTGATGAGGGTTATACTGCTTTGATAGATGTTTGGGAAGCAAACAATGCAAAGATCATTACTTGGATTAACAATTTTGTTGAGCATTCCATAAGTACACAGCCGGTGAAGTATGACACAACAAATGAGATTTGAGATCATCCGCAAAGGTTCTTTACTCAATCAAATTTTACAAAGCAGTATCAATTGGAGAAAGACATATGAGCTCTTAACTAGAAGAATATTAATATTTAGGAGTTTTATTCTACTATGATAGATCTTTGAGATCAATTGGCTCTTATAAAATCAACAGAATTAAATGCATATGGTGCCTATATTAATCGTAGAGAGCAGCAATGATTGATATAGTTTTTAAAAACATTTCACAATGATTTTGAAAGACTTAGAGATTTAATTTTACATCGTTCTCCATTTCCTTCTATTGACTCAGTTGTTAGTGAGTTATTGACTGAAGAAATATGTCTTTGGTCTTATTCTAAAAAAGGGATTCTTTTTACCTCTAATCCTTTTATGCTAGTAGTATCTTTTAAGTCATTCTCCATTAATAAGAATAAGTTTTACATAAGATTTGCCTTCGACGAGTGTAATTTCTGTAAGTAGAAAGGTCATTGAAAGGCTTAGTGTCTTAAACTGAGACAACATAATCAAGCTTAGAAACCTAGCAATCGGTCACAATCTAATGTTTATAAACTATCTCAAGGTTACAAACCACTACACTATAATACTGGAGCAACAATCTCATCAAGTCCTTTCACTGATCCTAGTACAATTTCAGAAGTTTCTCTCCTTATAGTCATAAGCTATGTCTACTTCTTCTTCAGTAGGTCAGTTACCTCATAGTTTTTCAGGTATGTCACATCCTAAATGAATTTTGGATTCTGGAGCTTCACATCATATGTCTCTAGATTCTTCATCTTTTATTTTTGTGTCCCCTTCATCTTTTAATCATATCATGACTGTAAATCGCACTCATATGCCCTTAACATGTATTGGTTTTGTTATCACACCTCACTTGTCTCTTCCTACTGTCTATCTTATTCTGAATCTCACATTAAATCTTGCTTCTGTTAGTCAAATATATGATTCTGGTGATTATTTAGTCATTTTTTCCTTTTTTTATTTTTGTGTGCAGGATTTGCAGTCTCAAAAGTTAACTGGGACAGGCCGTAAAGAGAAGAGACTCTATATTTTGGATGAGTTAAAAGTGTTAGTTAATGTTGCTACTAATGTTGATTTAACTTCTTTTTGTTGGAGTCCTTCTTCTTCTAATTTTTATTTATGGCATTCTCGTCTTGGTCATGTTTTGTCTTCTCGTTTAAGATTTTTGGTATCCACAGGAGCCTTAAAAAATTTAAAACTTATAATATTTCTAATTATAGTAGATGTAAACTAGCAAAATTTTCCGCTTTACCTTTTAATCGAAGTATTTTTATTTCTTTTTCTCCATTTGATTTGATGCATTTTGATATGCGGGGATGTTCTCTTGTTTCCATAAAAAAAAGGGTCTCAATATTATATTTCTTTTATTAATGATAATACTCCTTATTGTTAGGTTTATTTAATGAAACAACATTATGAATTCTTTGAGATATATACAGCTCTTGTCAACACACAACATTTTGCTATTATTAAATGTTTTATGTGTAATTTGGGTGGAGAATACACCTCTAATAAATTTTATAAGTTGTTTGCCTGAGATGGAACTATTCACCAAATCTCGTGTATAAATACTCCTGAGCAAAATGGCGTTGCTGAAAGAAAACATAGGCACATTGTTCAAACTGCTCATTCTCTATTGTTGTTTGCTTCAATTCCTAGTGTGTTTTGAGGCAAAGTTGTTCTTATTATGGTAGGTTTGATTAATATAATTTTATTTTCTCATATTTTATGTTTATCTTTTTTTGAAAAGCTATATGAGTATGCCCCTGATATTCTTTTTTTAGAGTTTTTTATTGTATTTATTTTGTTCTTCGTCCTCATATAGAATGCAGCAAGTTTTCCTCTCGATCTGTTATTTGTGTATTTCTTAGTTATGGTAAAGGTAAAAAGGGTATCGTTTCTTTTATCTAATTACTTAGAAACTTTATGTGTCTCATCATGTTATTTTTCTTGTGCATATACCTTTCTTTTCCATTCCATTCATTACTCATAACTTGACTACATTTGATCTTATTCGTATAGATCATTTTTCTAATGATTCTGATAGTTTATCATCTCAAGTTCCTAGTACTTCAAATACCCTTCCTCATGTTCGACCAATTCGTACTAATCATTCTACAAGTATTAACACTTTACTCTCCAGCACATCTAAAGCTACATTCACCTCTATGGTCCCTCCAACTTCATCTGAGATTGTGGATCTACCTCTACGTCAATCCATACGCATTCATAAGTCCAAAAAGTTACCAGATTTTTCTTATTCTTCATCATTTAATTCCTTTTTAACTTCTATTTATTATCTCATTGAGCCCTCTTCCTATAAAGAGGCAATTCTTGATTCTCTTTGGCAACAAGCTATGGATGAGGAACTTTCTGCTTTGCATAACATAGATACTTAGGATTTGGTTCCTCGACCTTTTGATAAGAGTGTTGTTGGTTGTCGTTGGGTATATAAGATCAAGATTAATTTTGATGGATCTATTGAGCAATACAAAACTAGATTGGTTGCAAAAAAATACTCTCAATAGTATGGTATAGATTATAAGAAGACATTTGCTACTTTTGCAAAAATGACTACTATTCATATTCTTATTGTAGTAGCTTTGGTTTGTCAGTGGTATTTCGCTCAACTTGATGTTAAAAATATTTTCTTGAATGGAGATCTTTAAGAAGTTTATATAGTGCCCCCCCTTAGTGTTTCATATGATTCTAGGTATGTTTGCAAGCTTAAAAAAGCATTATATTGTCTCAAACAAGCATCTTATGCTTGGTTTGAGAAATTATCTATTGTGATCTCTTCTCTTGGTTTTGTTTCTTGTAGTCATGATTATGTTATTTTTGTTAAGTGCATTGATGCTAGTCATATCATTTTGTCTTTATATGTTGATGATATGATTATTATTGGTGACGATATTAATTGTATTTTAATTTTGAAAACATAGTTAGTTAGACAGTTTGAAATGAAAGATTTGGGTTCTCTACAATACTTCATGGGTATTGAGGTAGCCTACTCCCCTATAGGTTATCTTCTTTCTCAGTAGAAATATGTTATAGATATTTTTGAGCGGGCTATACTTATTGATAATAAGACTATAAATACTCCTATTGAGATTAACACAAGGTATTTTTTCTGATGGTTTACTCTTGCCAAATCCCACTTTATATTGTACTATTGTTTGAAGTTTGGTATATCTCATTATTACTCGTCCATATATTGTATATGTTGTTCATGTTGTTAGTCAGTTTGATGCTACTCCTACTTTTATTCATTGGGCAGATGTTCTTTGTATTTTACGATATCTTTGGAGCATAGTCTTTTAGAGTCTTATACTTCTATCCACCTTTTTCTTAGAGTTGTGTGCATACTCTGATGTTGATCATGACAGTGATTCCACAGATAGTAAGTCTGTTACTGGTTTCTATATTTTTTAAGTGATTATCTTATTTCTTGAAAGAGAAAGAAACAATTTATTGTTTCTCAATCTTTAATCGAATTAGAGTATCATGCTATGACATCAACTACTAAAGAGATTTTTTTGGTTATGTTGGTTACTTACAAATATGAGAGTTTTTTTTTCTCATCTCATTCTTATGTATTGTGACAACCACAATTCTATTCAGATTGCTCACAACTTGGTTTTTCGTGAACAAACTAGGCACATTGAGATCGATTGTTATATTATTTGTCATCATCTCAAACATGGCACCATTACTTTACCTTTTGTTTCTTCTTCTTCACAGATTGTAGATTTCTTTACAAAGTTACATTCTATTTCCCACTTTTCGTCTTCTACTTGGCAAACTCTCTATACTTGTAATTGTCGCATCGTAAATTTGAGGGGAGATGTTAAGAAATATAGGGTTATTTTGTTTTATTATTTATTAAGGGTAGAATAGTCTCTTTAGTTTCCTATGTTTTAGCCTATACATAGTCTCTTTGTATTTAGGTTAAGTTAAAATCTTTTTTTAGTAATTCATTACATTATACAATATTAATGAAACTCTAGCCTCCTCTTTTTATTTTCTTTGGATTATTTAACATTATGAATCGACAAACTAGATTATAAAAACCTAATCTAGACCAAACCAGCTAACCACACATAATTTGACCCTTTTTAAAAAAAGAAAGGAAAAGTTTTACTCCAATTTTCACATATAATTTTTTATTTAATTTGAATTATAAGATGGCTTCGCATGCCATTATTGTTGCTTTGAAATGGCAAGGAGCAGTTTTTGGTCAACAAACCTGTCAAATCCAGTATATTCTTACTGAGTCCAAGATACTATTGTTGACATTGCAATATCCAGTTCGAAATATTGCATAATTTTATATGCATTTGTGATGATAAAGGATTTTTTATATATAAAAAAATCCAACTTCGTAGGGATCCCCAGAATAGCTTGAAGACATGATGCCCAGCATCTAGACAATCACCAGTTTGTAAGCATATTTGTTTGTGTGTTTTAAAAACATTTTAAAAAAATAAAAATATATATATTTTTATTTTAAATGAATTTTTCATGTTTTCAAATTATTTTGATGTGCTGTTGTCAAAAATAAATTTTTAAAAATGAAAAACATTATTTTGATGTATTTTCAAGCAAAAAATACTTTGAAAAACAATAACTACCACAATATCAATCGAGGTTCTGCATGACCAATGCTACATAAACAAAAATTACATCTTCCATGCAAAATAATTCACCTCTCATACATTTTAAGAGGTAGCAAAATAATTCACTTTCAAACTAAGTTAACCTTGGTTTTTTTTTATGAAGATCAAAAGTTAAACTCTCTCTTTCCTCCTTTTCTTCTCTCTCTCTCTCTCTCTCCTTTCCTTTTTCTTATTACAAAGCCATGTCAAGTTCTTAAAAGGCTTGCACATAAATTTTTCAAGCACACACATTTTTCTATGCACCCAATATTTTTTATACAGATCAAGCATCATTTTTCTACGTCAACGCTATTTCATGGGATTATCATCTACTAACATCTCCACCAATAACGTGCATGACATAATAACCAACTAATGACAACTTTGAAGAAAATTTTTACCACTAAGGTATTTGCAAATGGAAAATATGACACAACACCTAATCATTCAATTTTCTAGAAAACATTTTTTTCTTCTCCATAAGGTAATTCCAAGTTCACTATGTAAGAAAGATAGGTTTTGGTCATATACGTTCTAGGTTTTAAGTCTTAGACTCTATACACAGGCTACACATATAATCTTTTTGTATATATATTTTTTTCTCTTCAAATACTACACTCCTTCCACATTTACTAATTTAACCATCAGAAGGTCTCATGTTCTGACATGAGACTTCTTTTATAGGAAAAACTCATAGATCGTAGCTAAGTCTAGCCATCCACCAACTTGGAACACAACCATGGAAAGCCTAATTTATATCTGAAGTTTTTCTCGACTTTATCAATGGCACCGTTTATAGAAAAATGAATAAAATCTAGTTCATTCTTTTTCACTCCTCATAAAAAGTACTTTTCATAGCTAACAAAACTCTGAGACAAGGGAGAATAATTGATTTCCTCACAACTAGTACATTAGTTCCAATATGTCTTCAACAACTCTCTCATTAGGTGTAGATGTTTAATGATTTTGTCACAACTATACAAGTACATCTTTGCACTCTTTCTTACACATAACAAGTTCTCATGCATACATCACTAAGTGCACATATACAACTCTAATTATCTGATAAGATAGGGAAAAATAACATGCAAGCAAGTAGACATGAAGTTACTCACACTCATACACTTAGAAGGAGATACGTTAACCATGAAAAGTGTTCCAACATAGGATGCTTTAAACGAGGATCTAACTATCTTCATTGATCTCTATTTGAATTTAACTCACGCACTTTTTCTATGAAAAGACCCAGATGTGAGACTAGATCCACAACTCTATGAGTTTTTTAGAATAAGTACAGTCCTTATCAAGTAGAAGAATCTCCACTTTATCATAAATTATTGCACGCTCATTTATTCAAACAATGCATCTTTACGAAGGCTAGCCTAGACAATTATGATAGACTCACAGACCTCAACAAGCACATAAAAATATGAGAAGCATTCTAGAGTTTGTTGTGCAAGACAATGATATTATATACAAAGTTCTTCCAACAACACTTTATAGATCTACTCTTGTATGGTACCATAACCTAAAATGCACCTTCATCATTGAAGTTCATGATCTAAGTACCAAACTTATTTAGCATTTTAGTAGGAACATCCTAGTTAAAAAGAGCACTATTGAGCTCATCACCATCATATAACAAGAAGATGCGAACATTAAGTTACATCTCCAAATGTTCAATGAGAAAATGCTTAATATGGAAAGACTACTTGAACTTATCTTCATAAAAGCCTTGATTAATAAAATCTATAACTATTCATTATAGAAAAGGTTATATACTTTCCCTAATAAAACTCTCCTCAGTGTTCAAAAAGTATATCAAAATAGAAGAAGTAATCATAAACAGATAAAGACATCTTTATTTCTAGCCACAAAGAGTAGAAACACCCCAACATCATCATTCTCCTACTCGAACATCTGAGAAAAGTATCAAGAGACACATTCGTGATCGCCTAATATTTTATAATCTCTTAACCACAATTCTGACCACCATACAAACTAAGGTACTAATTGTTATCAAAGGATAAGAATTTATGCAATATCTTCCTTCCGAGAAAAACAGCACAAACATTAAAAAAAAATTAATAACTTTTGCTATTTTCATGATGTTTATGGACATGACATTGAGGAATGCCATGCTTTAAAAAAGTAGATAGAAAGATTGATTACTAGAGGTTACCTCTAGTAATTTATGAAAAGATAAATAAAAACTAAAGCAAGAAAGGAAAGAAATCTACACACTTAATGAGCTACTTGAAATTAGATGATTTTAAGGAATTGTATCTCCACTTACTTGAAATAATATTTTTCAACTTTTTAGTAAAATTAGTAGTTTTTCTATATAGTCTCCAACAAATATTCTCTATGTTTCCATGAAATGAAAATTCTCTATGTCTCCATGAAAACAAAAACTCTTCATGACTCTCGTTGCACCTCGGTGAACTTCTCAACGACTTTTATAGAAAAAATATTGAAACAAGTTTTCTAGGGTTTTATGCTTTAAGGGGAAATGTTTTGTTTACATAGTCATCATATAATATTATGATAACTAGGAATCCTAACTGGTCTTCAGAGGTTTCAAAATAAGGGATTGGTTATTCTAAAACAAAGATACTATCACCTTAAAACATCCTACCTGAGATAAGTTGTACTATCAGTTATCTTTTATTGCTAAAAGTTTATTGTGCGTAATTAGTGATTTATTTACAAGGTGAAAACAAGAAAATGTGAAAAAAAAACTTTAGGCTAAAGATTAAACTAGTCATTTTATGCTGTGAATTATTTTTGCCATTTTCAATTACTACCTTTAGATAATACTAATGAATTATAATTTTTTTGGTTACTCCTAATCACAACCTATGATTATTTATCAATGAAATCATGTTAGTAAGCTAACCAATTTGGTTACTTTTAATCATCATCTATGACTATTTGTCGATCAAGTCATGTCAATAAGTTGAACCACTTGATCACTACTAATTACAATCTATTACTTATTATCGATTAAGTCATGTCGGTGAGTTAAACTATTAAACCTATAATGGCTTATAAAAAAGAAAAATATTATTATTTTTTAGAAAAAAATATATTTTAATAATGGCCTATAAAAAAACAAAATATTATTATTTTTTCAAAAAGAATATATTTTTATTTTGGATTTTTGGAATGAGTGTTGGACCCGTATGGATGGTGAAAATTTTGGGTGTTGAACCCATGTGCGACGACGAGAAAATTCAGGCGTTGGACCCATGTTGTCATTTTTATTGTCTAAGATATTTTACAAAATACAAAAATAAAATAAAGATACTTGTAAAAAAATTATTAAATACCCCAGAAGTCCCTGAATTTACTTAAATGCTACTGGCTAGGAAAAATACCAAGATATCTTAAATTTCATTGGAAATTTCAAAATACCCCTAATGGCATGTGTAGCCACTATTGGAGGGAGGAAAATACCAAGATATCTTAAATTTCATTGGAAATTTCAAAATACCCCTAATGGCACGTATAGCCCATGTGCAGCCACTATTGAAGGGAGCTGAAATTTTTGGGCAAGAATTCCAAACATCAATGGCAGAATCTAATAGATATCAATGACATGACTCTAATGGTGGTGGTGGTCCTTGATGGCCGGGGAGAGAGAATCAACAACTTGAAGCTTCGGTTGGTCAAAGATGTCATGGCCTATTTCCAGCGAGATACGGTGTCAAAGGCAATGAACACCATCTAGGGTTTGCTCGTGATAAGTATAGGAGTCTTTATGTAGTGGTTTCTCTGTGATATATGGCTAGAGTTGGGAGATTTGATAAGAGAGAGAATCACCAACGAGGAAAAGAAAGTATCTAAAAAATGTTACAGTGTGGATGCGAGCATGGTAATCTGGTGCGCTTAGAACTTGTGGATTGCTTGATTAGTTCTGGATTGATCCCTCAGTTGTGGTTGGCTTGATCTGAAACTTGATCAGATGATTTTGATTGACAGATACTTGTTTTGGTGTGATAAGGTGCATTGGATGCTTGATACACAGGATGGCGTGGTAATATAGGATCAAAGGATAAATTTGTTAAGGGCTGAGATGGATTTGGGCTTTAATCCAGTGTAGTAAGCCCTATTAGATCAGATCCAATCAAGGATTCAAATCTAATTATTATTACATCTACTGTTGGCATATTTTTGATATTTTTTAAATTGTTTTTTTAATCAATATCCTACTAGGATGAAGAAAAACTAATCATATTACATTCCTTCCTTTTTTTTTTAACTTTGCATTAGTTTTTTATAGCCAATGAGCAAAAGACATGGAGTATCTTAAAGAAAATTTTCACCTGCATCAATTGCTCCGTTGAAAAAAAAACTTATGTATTATTAATTTTTATTTTATTATATATATATAATATATATATATATATGGGTAAAACTAAAACCTCAAATCAATATTAAAAAAGGTTTGTTTCAACTTTAAGAATTAAATTTGATTACCAAAAAAATAATTTCAAACACTGAAAAATATCTTTCGACCAGTATCAACTAGGTGGACCCGATTTTGATCGAAAATGATGGCTTTGACCCAAAATGGCCTGAAACTTATTTTTACCTTGATCAACATGGTTTGACCTGTATTGATCCGGTGGACCTAGTTTTAACAAAAAATAACGGTTTTGACCTGAAAACCTGAAACCTAGTTTTTATCCTGGTCGACATGGTTTGATTTGTCTTAACTGGTAGACTTGATTTTGACCAAAAATGATGGTTTTGACTTGAAATGGTTTGAAACTCATTTCTTGCCCTAGTCGATGGTTTAACCTGTATTGACATGGTGGACCTGATTTTGATGGAAATATGGCAGTTGACTTGAGAAAAGAAATATTTTCAATTTTGAACTTTTCTTAATTTTTTTGAATTTTATCTTTTTTTAATAAAAATAGAAAACAAATAAAACATGAGGAAATTTTGAGGGACTCTCTTTACAATACTTATGACACAAAATTTTGAAAAAGGCTTTTCATAGTAAAAGTGTAAATAAAGGAAAATGATGGAGATCTCTTGAAATGAAAAGATTCATATTCTTGAAAAATAAAGTACTATCGATTCATAGATTTACCTGAATCGAGACAAAATCGTATTCTCTCAATGATTTTCTTGATCAAAAGAGAATGAGAAAAGAATAGTATCATCTCAACGATTCTTTTTCATTAGAAAGACTAGGATCCATAAAGGGATCCTTTTGTCAAAAAGTAAGTAGAATCAATTCACAAATATACCTAAATTGAGACAAGATCATGTCACCTCAGCAATTTACCTCGATCAGAAAAGAAATGAGAAAAGAATCGTATCATCTCAACGATTCTTTTTCGTTGGAAAGACTAGGGTTCATAAAGGGATCATTTTGTCAGAAAGTGAGGTAGAAATTGATTCACATATCTATTTGGATCAAGACAAGATTGTATCATCTCAACAATTTACCTCGATTAGAGAATTGTACCATTTTAACAATTCTTTACAAAGTTTTTTCAAAGAGTTCCTCACCTCTTGAAACATTTATGGTTAACACTGCTATTGAAGTTAGGTTTTCGAAGGCCTCGTTGTATTAATAGATTCATTATCCCTATCTAGATGGCTTTCGAATCATTTAAAGATTTTCCAAGTAGGTCTAATTCTCATGGGTGACCTACTCGTTGTTTGTAAAATCCACCTGATATTGTATACTTATCTCATCCCATAGTTACGTGAATTTATTGGTTTCATTTATAAGGCCATTCAAACTTTTTATATGAGGCAACTCACTAGCATTCAGTCTCGAGCAATCCCTCTCAGTCAACTATAATGACTCAAACTCTTATTGAAATTGAACAAGTGTAATATTTTGTGTGACAACCATCTTATCACCCATATTAATGATATTACAGGATACATCCTATAGGAAAGTTTTAGCCATTGTGAATATAGAGGTAGGTTTTCTATCTAAATTGGTTTTTAAAGAAGCCTTTCGTTTGCTTAGTGATCATCCCCAAAAAGTTGATATGAGGCCTATTAGGTACGAATAACATAGGCTAAGATCGTGTCACATCGGCATACTAAACATACTCAAATGGACAATAAAAAAAAAGTTTGATGGTTTCAGAAGTCTTACCCACGCTAAAAAGTCATTGGGATACCGCTACTTCCTTACCTATCCTAAAGTTTAAAGTATGTGTTTCAAAAAGTGATGCAAAAGCAGTAAAGGCATGAAAATAAATAAGCAAGCATAATAAACACAATAGCAATTAAAAGACATACAACAAAGCTTAGTCCAAAATTTTCCCAGTGGAGTCGCCATTTCGTCGTGCCTTGGTGGACACTGCAACGACTTCTATAGAAAAATATATTGAAACAAGATTTCTAGTGTTTTGTTATTTGAGGGGAAATGTCTTGTTTACGGAGTCTTCACCTAATATTATGATCATTAGAAACCTTAACTAGTCTCCAAAAGTTTCAAGGTAAAGGACTAGTTATACTAAAATGAAGATACCATCACCCTAAAGCATTTTAACTGAGGTAAGTTGCATTTTTGGTTGTCTTTCATTGCTTGTGCTTGATTAGTGATTTATTTACAAAGTGAAACACATGTAAAATGTGAAAAAAAAAATCAACTTTAGGCTAAATGTGAAACTATCCATTCTATGGTGTGAATTGTACTAATGAATTGACATTTTTTTGTTGCTCTTGATCATAATCTGTGATTATTTATCGATCAAATCATGTTAGTAAGCTAACCAATTTGGTTACTTCTGATCATTACCTGTGACTTTTTGTCAATCAAATTATGTTAGTAAGTTGAACCATTTGATCACTCGTAATCACAATCTGTTACTTATTATCGATTAAGTCATGTCGATGAGTTAAATCGTTAAAACTATAATGGCCTATAAAAAAACAAAATATTATTATTTTTGTAGAAAAAATATATTTTTATTTTGGATTTTTGGAACGGGTATAGGACCTATTTGGGTGGTGAAAAATTAGGTGTTGGACCCACGAGTGACGATGGGAAAATTTAGGTGTTGGACTTGTGTTGTCATTTTTCCTATTTAGAGTATTTTACAAAACACACAAATAAAATACAAATACTTGTAAAAGAAATTTAAACTAGCTCTAATGGCGTGTAGCCCACGCGCAGCCACTGTTGGAGAGGATTGAAATTTTCCAGTGATAATTCGGGAAAACAAGGGCAAAATCTAATAGATCTCATTGATGGCCGAGGAGAGAGAATCACTAGCTTGAAGCTTTGGATGGTCAAAGATGTAGCGGCCTTTTTTTCATCGAGATACGACATCAACGATGATTAACACCACCTGGGGTTTGCTCGCGATGAATAAAGGAATCTTTATTTGGTGGTTTCTCCGTGAGATGTGGTCAGAGTTAGGAGATCTAATGAGAGAGAATTGTTGACAAGGAAGAGAGAGTCTCTAAAAAATGTACGGTATGGACGCGAGCATGGTAATTTAGTGCCCCTAGAGATTGTGGATCACTTGACCCTAATCGACATGAATTGACCTGTGTAGATCTGGAGGACTCGCTTTCACCCGAAATGACCTGAAATTCATTTTTACCCTGGTCAACATTATTTGATCCATATTGACCTGGTTTTGACCGAAAATGATGATTTTGACCCGAAACGGCTTAAAACTCATTTGTTTACCCTAGTGACATTGTTTGACCTGTATTGACCTGATAGGCCTAGTTTTGATGGAAACATGGCGATTGAACTAAGAAAAAATATTTTTAATTTTGAATTTTTCTTAATTTTTTTGGTTCTCTTTTTTTTTAATAAAAATTAAAAAGAAATAAAATAAAAAGAAATTTTTAAAGGAACTAGAATTGAATTATTACAACTCTAACGAAAGCCTCCATGAACATCTCCAAGTTACCTGGGAAAAACTCCATCCATGTCTCTATGAAGATCTTCACATCTTTAAAACAATGATTATGAAAATCTCCATGCAATGTTTGCTTACACAAATGTCTCCATATTTATGTACCTTTAGTGAAAATGCTCTTTAAGTATATAAGTATTTGAAATTGCCCTATGAAATTAAAAGACTTGGGAGCTAACGGTGCATAGAATTATTTTTTAAAAAATATAGTTATTTTGATTTGACCCAAATGGCTCGACAATAGCCAGTTTGCATGGCAAAAAATTACATGTCCCATGAAAAACAATTCACCTCCCATGCATTTCTAGATATTAAGTCAACCTTCTATTTTTATATAGATCAAACGGCTAACCCTCTCTCTCCCCCTCTCCTTTTCTTTACTTCATTACCGAGCCATGTCATGCACACACCTCGGTGCATTTTGTTTAATTTCCAGAGTCATACACAAACTTTTCAGGTGAACATATTGTTTTAATCACATGATTTTTTTTTATGAAGATAGTTTTCTACACCAATGTTATTTCTTGGTACTATCATTAACCAATATCTTTATTAATAGCACATATAACACAATAACCAATCAATAAAAACTTTCAAAAAAATTATTACTACTAACATATACATTTAGCAACCAATAACGAGCATGATACAACATTTAATGACTTAGTTTTTTAGAAAA
>Ga0325405_1004464_pt1 | contig 14278 bp, 8 predicted proteins | sample PopdelMetagenome_21_FD_205663 | JGI IMG/M metagenome (GOLD analysis project Ga0325405, IMG submission 205663) | Populus deltoides microbial communities from Bellville, Georgia, United States - Xylem-Control-R2 | ecosystem: Host-associated > Plants > Phyllosphere > Stem > Wood/Secondary xylem... | reverse complement strand
CTATAATATCATCACAAATAGATGTTATAATGTCATTTTAAAAAAATATTATTATACATGTTTAGCAGCAATTATATAAATTTTACAAGCAACTATATATAGGAGTTCTTTATGGACATTAGACATAAAAATATTTGTTTCAGATTTTATTGAAACAAATTCCTTAGTATCAATGTTAGCAAATATATATATATATATAGTAAACTGCAAATGGAACGCCAATAGATATCAAAATAGAAGAATTTTGATTAAAATTCATTTGACATAATTAAGTTGAGCATAAGTGAATATCTGATATAATTTTTACGGATTAACTGATTTAATGGTTAAGAATGTATATTTTATATATTCTTTAATTTTTTGGGTTCAAGTTCTTAGACAGGTACTCAAAGAAAATTATGAAAACAATTTTAATGCGCTAGATAATTTGTTCTCAGAATTATATAAAAAATAACTTAACTAATTTATTGATGTACAAATTAATCTGAAAATACTCTTTAATATCCAATAAAGAAAAATGATTCATCGTAACAGTGTTACGGGAACAAATGAAATTTACACTTATTAGTTACTATTTTCCGGTTTTGATAATTAGGTGATGGGAAATGTAAATCCAAGCTCTCTGATTTTTTAGATGCAAATCATCCTTGATTATTGGATAAATGCCTCACGAGTAAGGGAAAAAAAAAGAAAAGCTGAAGAACGAAGAACAAATAAAAGAATAAAAGTCTGTTAAAAAAATAATTAACTAAAAAAATAAATGACGTGGGGGGATTCATGTGCGAAATATATTGTGGATCGATCTCTTAACATGATACTGTGGATGTCATAGTATCATTTTTATTGTCCCTTTTTTTTTTTATAATTTGTCTCTTATTGTACCAAATCATAAGTCAATTTGTTGGGGAGGGTGAGATTGAAAGACGACCAAACTAAAAACATGTAGGCAATGGGTAATTTTAAAAAATTTGGGTAAAATATTTATTGTAATCCCTATACTTTACTTATTATTGATATTGGGTTCCTTTAGTTTCCGAAAATAAAGGGAAAAATTAATTTTTATCTCAAACTTTATTTTTTTTATTTTGTGGCTCCTAGTGAGAAGAGTGCGATAAAGTCATTGGAATTCAGCAAAAAAAAAAAATTCATTTAAACCGACTATGAACACCAAAAACATTGAAAATAGTGTCAAATTACTTCTTTTGATGAGAAGAACTCATACCAAGAAAGCTTTTTATCTTGAAATTGCTAATAAAAACATATCTGAAGTTGATAAGATTTTTAGTTTTAGATTGATTTCGAGTTTCAATTTTATTTTTAGTTTTTGTTTATGTTTTATTTTTTTTTAACACAATTTTTTATTTATTTAATTATATATATATGTATAATTTTTTTTAATTTTTACTTAAAATTCCTTTAATTACAAAAATATATTAAAAAAATCTACATATATAATTTATTATATATATATATATATATATATATATATATATATATATTTTAAAAGCGAAAACGAGTATTTTCTAAATGTTGTCACGCTATGGACTAAGCAATTGCCAATCAATCATGGAAAACCAATAAAAAGTAGGTGTACTATTATCTCATCGGGATTTGTGCAATTTAATATAGCCATAAATTAACAATCGGGATGGTACAAATCTCTCTCTCTCTCTCTATCATAAATTCTCTTTCTTCCTTTTTTTTTCAAGTAAATTCTGTTTTATGATATTTTTTATTTAAAAATATATTAAAATAATATTTTTATTATTATTTAAAAAAATATATTAATATATCAAAAAAATTAAAAAACAGTTCACAGTATCTCACTCTACGACAGATACAGAATATCATGCCCTGTTATCTACCATCGTTGAACTCATATGGTTCATGAATTTATTGCAAAGCATTGGTTACTGCCTTCTGCCTCTAAGGTTATACTATGAAATCTAGTCTTTAATCATCAAACAAAACATATTGAAATTGACATCCATTTTGTCATGGAACGTGTTGCTAGTGATGCTTTCCTACTAGAACATGTTGCTGGTCCTGATCAACTTGTAGACATACTGACCAAACCACTTCATTCTGCCAAGTTTACTTCCAATCGTGACAAGCTCCTCATCGATTATGTATCGCCTTGAGCTTAAAGGGGAATGACAAGATATATATTCATCACAGCTGACATATTTCATGGCAGCAGAACTAAATGTTTTATGGAAACAGGATTCTAGAGCCCACAATCATAGCAGCAATAGGATTCTTGTGATCCTATCAACATTACTGTTACTTATAATCTGTCCATGATATATGCAATATTTTGTTACCATTTAGATAGGCAACAATCACTATTCTATCTGTTATCATGTATATATATATATATATATATATATAGGCAACAGTATATATGACTAATGACAAAAGAAAACATGGGTTAACATTTTTCTACACAAAAAATTGCAAAAGGAACCAAAATGGTTGGATAAATCAATTCGCAACACATTTGCAGTCTAAACATCTTGGTTGCAAAATATTTGCGGCTATCATACATCATTTCAAATGAATAAAATTATATCGTAAATTACAGCTAATCGAAGCTCGATTGCTTATTGTTGCAATTGAATTCTTAGTTAAGAAATAAGGGGTTATAAATTTCAGTTACATTCTTTAATCTCCGTGAGCACTTAGAAGGTATTTCTATTTATAATTTAGCTTTTTTTTAAAAAATAATTATCCTTTTAAAGACATCTAAATTTGATTATTTGGCCATTTTTTTCTAGGGTTTAGAAGAAAGAAAACAAACTAGAGTTTGCTACTAGGCAGATGACTACATAAGAAAACAAGAAGAAATCATTAGCTTTTCTAATACAAGGTTTTTTTTTTCTTGAGATATTGTTTCCTCACCCTCTAGTGTTTAGCAATTGTGGTTATTAGTGGGTAAAAAAAATACAAATATATCAATACCTAACAAAAAATAATCCAAGAAGAAAAAAAATTCATAAATAAAAAAAATTACCTCAAAAAAAAAAACATCACAAATGGAAAGTTATTCAAGACTTTTAGGGTTTTGTTATGGCTTCTATCAGTGGTGGTGGAAAGATTGTAAACGTTATTAAAGTTCTTAAAGAGGCTCTTAGATCACGGAATAATGCTATTATTTATAATATTTATGAGAAATCAAGACTTCATAGTTCATATACTGCACTGCACCAAACAGCCATCACCAGTGCTCCATATGTACGTTGCTAAAAAGTAATATAGAAAATAATAATATTACAATTTTAATGATGAAGTAATTCAAAAACTTAAATCTTATTTTATCAAATTAAATTAATAAAATTAAATATAAAAAATTATAAATTTATATAAATTTCAAGTCTAATTTTTTTTTAATCGAATGAGTAATATAAAAATTATTGTTGATCCCTTGTAAAACTCGACCGAGAGATAGATCTCAACTCTACCGTGGAACCTTTGGTAGCGTTTGTTTAGGAGGTTGCGTCTGCGTTTTGCTTAAAACATAGATGCTACCCGTTTGGTAAAGAAAAAAACATAGTTCACTGTTCATGGTCCCACAATGTTTTTGCGTTTGAAACGTAGGAGGAAAGAAAGCAAGTTATTGCTACTTCTTGCGCGGATAGTTCAGTGAACAGTGTAGCATGCTATTAGACTGTTCACGTGAACAGTGGAGGCATGCTCCATTGTTCCGGCTGGACCGGGTCTGGTTCAAAGCTCAAAACGCATTGAACCGGATTCGACCCAGTAAAATAAAAAATAAAAATTATTTTTAATTTTTAATTTTATTTTATTCAAAAAATTAGTGTTTAACATTATTCAATGACACTATATAAATTAGATATGGAGATCGCTTGATAATGTAGCATTTGCAGAATTTGATCGCAATCCCAATTTTGTTCCTGATTATATTTTACTTGATGTTGTTGCGCGCTTAAGAAACCAAAAGAAATTGTAATCCTTGTCGGATGTATTTCATACGTAATGGAATTGTAGATAGTTTAATGGAACAATAAAAAAATATTTTATATAAAGTATTATTTATTTTATATAGCAATAGTTAATTTTATAATATTTAAATTAAAAACGATCAATATTAATATATATTTTTAAATTTATTTTATAACATCAATTTCAAAAGCATTATTAACTAAATATAATAAATTATTTTTTGTTTAATTTCATTTTCAATCACAGTTTTAATCAAATATATATAAATACAAAATTAACTGTGACCAAAAATATTTTTTATAAAATATTTTTTTAAAATTAGCCGTCTATTGCTAGGGAGCTATGAGACTGAGACTGACATTTATGTATTACTGCCTTTGCTCTTTCCAAGGAATTAAGCTTTTAACTAATATAAATTGAAATCAAAATTCTCATTTTTTTTTCATGTGATATTCTTAACGCATTGAAAATATATCTAAAAAGGAATTGTATCCTCCTTCCGATCGATGAAGATTGTACGTATAAACTCATTTTTCAGCATTAACACGTCAATATTTACTTCGAGTAATAGGCAAGTACTGACCACACTAGCCATATCCCACTCACCTAATCTTCAAGACCATATATGCTTTTCCGTGGCTTGAAGGAGGAAGGTCCAGTTCGAATGCAAGGTCGGACGGCGAGCAACTTTAGAAAATTAGTGAACCAGCCAATTGTCTTTTACATCTCTCCAGAAAAAGGAACTGCTTCAAATGAAAAGATCTGTCTGCATATATATGTAGTTTCTTTGTTACCATGCAAGCTCTACTTCCTACAAAGCTGCATCTGCTGCGCAAATCTTTTCCATTGCCAAGTCAAAATAATAATTATTCCCCAACAGTTTGATAAAAGTGCAAAAGTTAGGTCTCTTTTTTCCATGTCCTCCTCTGTTTTCGTTTCTTCTCTCTTGCTAAATCAACGTTGTTACTTACTTTTCCACCGGATCAGAGCTTTTTCAAAGCTTCATCAAACCCAGACGCTGCCAAGTTTTTCAAAGCTTTTTCAAGTCTTCTGATTTAGCTACGAAGAACATGGTTATATTGAAAAGATAAAAAATAACGAGAGATAAGCTAGAAAACTTACGAACGGAACATAGACCGGCAAGCTTAATTAACTTACTGATAGCCGCCAGTTAATTAACATAACTATACATGCATGTTGTCAATCCTGATCACCATTGCTGGCCACATCTTTGCTCTAAGAATAATTAATGAAGCACATGGACATCGACTTTGACCACCTCATCCAAAACACATTTATGGAGTTACAAATTATGTGGTCCATGAAAAGATGATGATTAATAAATCCAATGGACCAAAATTGAATGCGGATCCCATAATACAAATATTTCGGACGTACAGCTGCAGCTGCTAGGCTCACCAGTGTGTTTCATACTGCGGTTGAATATATCAAAAAAAATATTTTTTATTTTTTAAAAATTTTATATCAATATATAATGGTTTAAAAAAATTAAAAAAATATTAATTTCAAACAAAGAAAAATTAAAAACATTTTAATTTTTTTCAAAAACGTTTTTGAAACGCAAAAACAAACAATTAAAGAGGCTGACCATACTTTTTTAATTTTTAATTTAAAAAAAATATTATTTTGAAATACAATATTAAAAATATTATTTTAATATATTTTCAATTAAAAAATACTGTAAAAAAAATAATATTTACTAGAATTCTAAACAGCTATATATATTCATTGGTTGGCTGGCTACGGGTTTTTTAGAAAATTAAAAAATCCAAATAATAAAATAGGGTTTGCTAATTTGATTACTGCCAATTTAGGCATGATTTTTTCTTGGTCCAAATTTAGGCTAGACTTACCTAGTACCATGCATATGACTTAAATTGTCTTAATTTATCTAGGCTACATGCACTAACAAATAAGAAGAATCTCCACATCCTTGAAACCATTAACATTTCGGCAAAGCCTGGACAGTGAGTACTCGCCATTCAATATTTACAAGTTGTGTTACAAAGATATTTTTTGTAAATTAAATAAATTACAAGTTGAACCCAGTACTTGAAAGACATTTCAAGACTAGCTAGCTAGATGATTATATAAGCAGCAGTAGTAATTATAGTATTTATATATAAAAAATATAAATTATATATTTAAATTTTATATAATAATTTAATTTATTTTTAGTTGAGAAAGCTTTTTGATATGATATCAGAGTTTTGTTGATCTAACGGTTATGAATTTGAATCTTATTATCTCTATTTATTTTCCTAATTAAAATTAATTAATAGTATAAAGTAGTATGAATTTATGTAAATCTTAAGTCCTAAAAGTTTGCACTTAAAAGATTTGTGTTAAAAATAATATATATTACACCTGGGAGCTTAATTTAATATCTTAAATTTCTAAGAGTTTCCATTCAATCCCAAAATCTTCATATCTATTGCATTTGGATCCCTGGTTTCTACCATTTCTTCTTGAGGATAAAATGTTTTCAAAATAATTTAGTTCTATTTCTAGCAGTTGACTTCCATATCCTTGAAGGAGGGAAAAAAACAGCACTCCGTGTAGGAAACAAGCATGATAAAGCATAGTGTGTGAGATTGAAATCTGGAAGATGTCAGTAATGCTGGACCACTCCGATCACTACTTCGCCTCTCTCAAGCCTGATGCCTCGATTTTCGGGAATGTCATGTTACGGTTCCTAGGACAATTACAGGATCCAAAGTTATCCCTTCCCTTGAGTTAAAAAATTGCTCAGTTAGATTTTGCTGGTCCCACCTTTTTAATTTACCACTCCTTTATTAATACAATTACTATCTCTAGGCGCTTTAATTTCACTGTAACTATACTCTTTTACTCCTCTTCGGGATGAACTAAAAAACAATTTATATAAAAAGTATTTTCCAAATAAATTATATGATATTATCATTAAATATGTATAACAAGTTAAATTTAAAAAATCTTGACTCAATTCCATGTTAAATTTAGGTTTCAAGTTAAATTGATATCTTTTTTTAAAAAAAAACATTAAGACAATAATGTATTGGATCAATTCCTGTTAATATGGGTTAATTTGTTAAACTCATAACTTAGATTGTGAATTCTAATGAGCTCAATTATACATATTTTTTATTTTTATTGTATGATAAAAAAAATTAAGACCTTTTCAATATCACCAAAGTATTAAAAGATAAAATTAAAATAATAATAATCAAAAAAATTAATCAAAAACTCAATGTTGAATGTTTTTGTTTTTTTTTTTGAATTAAGAACATTTGAATATCTTTTATTTTTTATTTTATAAAAAATAAACAATATGTCATTGGCCTTTTTTTCTTAAGAAAAATAAATATGTGACGTGTCACCTCTTGAAGCAGGCAACACATCGCCTACTATTGCTCAGCTCATAATTAAGTAGTCACCATTATGGTGGTCGAAAAATAATAGATGTGGGATTTTTGGGTTGAAAATCTATTTTTCAATATATTTTCATCCAAAAGCGCTTAATAAACACAATAAAAGCTTTTTTGAACCACCTACTAACCTTTAAATACCCTAAAATCACCCAAGAACACCAAAATCAACTGAACCTAAAAATTAAAACAGAACTTGATCTTTTTTTTTCAGGCGTGTTTACAGAGAAAAACCATCATCATCAAACTTTCAATGTCAAATTAAACTTGTTAACACTAAACTTGATCTTTTTTGTTGTTGGAATCGAGACAACCAACCATTTTATCTATCTTTTGTTGTTTTGTTGCAACTTTCCCTCTCATCTCTCTAACTTATAGATTGAAAAATAAACAAAATAAACTATTAGACCAAAATAAATTTTATCGTGAATTTGAGGTGAGCCATTTATTTTACATTCTAGTCCTTTATCTTTTAATTTTGTATATCTACTATAATTTGAAATCTAATTTCATCTAAATAGACTATAAAAGGATTCATTTGAAAAAAGAAAAGTCTAGAAATTTTTTAAAAAATAGGCAAGAGGTTCACTATTCTTATGATCAATGGACGCCTCCTAGTTTTTTTAGTTTTTGTTATTATTGTCATCTTTCTTATACCGGGGCCCGAGGCCTAATGTGATCATTACATTAGATCATCAAATCATTAGCGAGATGATTAATTGATTCAATAATATTAATGATAAATATATCAATGGTCAAATTATATTGAAATTGTATCTATTAGAATTAGTGTAGTAGAAATTGTATCAAATTATATATTAATGGTCAAATGATAAATATATCAATGGTCAAAATTAAATTGAGTCTAGTAGATTTGATCGAGTTAATTCTTTAAATATTTCAGCATGACTCTTTTGTTGGATGGATTTAATTAAGGATTACAACGGATATTTTACTTTGAGAGCACGGAAAAAATTGTTTTTTAAAAGAAATTAACCAACTCGTTGAGCACAAAACCTCTAGCAAACAAGAGAAAGGTTAAATATTATTGTTTAAATTAACTCAATTAACCAACTCATTGAGCATAAAATCTCTAGTGAACGAGAGAAATTAAGGTATATCGCATGAATTAAAAATTATCACATTAGTTAGTGAATATATTTGAGACTAATTGAGACTTGCACACATATAAATGGTTTATTACAGAGAGAACCTTTCAGTTCAATTATGGATTACATGCGACGACATGGTTGTTAATTGAGGGACAGTTTAGTGATTGGAAGCAAATTTAGGTTTTCCAAGAAATGCATATATTTCAGCCGCAGAGATACATACGGATGGAAGGCAAGACTTTTACGCCAGTGAGTGCATGATCGCTGAATACCTTCTGAGAGAAGATCGATCAAATGCGATCTTTGTTTCTACTGCTTCTCTTGTATCCTCTTTAACTTTTCCCTGTCGGGACCCCACCCCCAATGATCCGTAGCTTGACAGACTAGCCAGCTAAGAGCACATTTATAGGCCTGAATGAATTTGAAGTACTTTGCAGCACACACTCTGCATGGTCCCCTTCCTCCTCCTCTTCCTTCTCCTCTCTTGCCCAGCTCTGCCTTCTACTCTCTCTTTCCATTCTGTGAATGATATTAGAAGTAGACCCAAAGACATCTAAGAACCATGAATTCAGTGTCCACTGTATATCAGTAGCCCTCTCTCTATCTCTCTGCAAGCAAATACTATAAGTTAAGCTTCTTGCAATATTGCAGGAAAACCCTAGCTAGCTAGAACCTCATTAAAAGAGAGAAACCCTAGTGCATGGATATTGTTGCCTTTTCTTTTTCCCTTTAACCTGACACAAGGTAGCAATTATATCGACCAAGATTCGGACAGTTAAAAAGTTAGATACAGAGAGGGCTGAGCGTGGGGTATCTTTAGATAAAAGGCATCGTGCAGTTGTGTAAGTGTAAAGAAATATTGTAAAATGAAATGCGTGTATGTGTGGGGGCCGGTGGGTTTTGAGGTATAGTCGTGGTCAAGTGCATTGGGCTCAGATTCCTAAGAGTTTCCCCAAAAAACCAGTAATCATTGCCCTTTTTTCCTCTTCTTTTTCTATCCCCATCTGCATGCATGGAAACCCAGTCTCTTTTCCCTCGCCTCGCTTAACAATCACTGTTAATATAGTGACACTTCTTCTAAACAGTACTGTAAATTACAAACTTTGTGTATCTATGGATTTTGTTTTCCTTGATGAATGTATAAATGGATCTTGTGTTTTTACTGGAAAGTGTATACAGATTTAATACGGTAGGTTTCCTGATTAACTATCATAAAAAAATGTTCAAACAGATCATGGATTCTGTCTGCAAAAGTCCTCGAATTATATCACAATTATCTGTTATTTTATGCGACTCTCTTTACAATTTTGCTTTTAAGATATATATATATAAAAAAAAGGATAGGATTGGATTGGTATCAATGTACTTAACACCTATATATATATTAATGGAAACTCTACTTTTAATTAACCATTGCCGAAATTAAGGTCACATGTATACTTCATAATTGATTGATTGTAGAATGATCTTATAAAATTTATAGTAAAAATACTTGTTAGAGATTTTACTAGATTTGTGAAAATAAATAAAGAGAGATACAACAAATAAAGATTTAGTGTGTAGCCCTTATTCTTATTATTTTTTAGTCCAAATGATTCTAAAGATTTTAGAGCGAATTAGAAAATCTAAGCAAGGTGGGCTTTGCGGTTAAACCCACATGTGTGTAGCCTGACTTGGGTTTTTGAGTTAAAAAAATTATTTTTTTTCAATTTAATTTTAGAGTTGGATTTTTTCAATAAAGAATCTTCTTTTCCATATGTTAAGTTTGATTAACTTCTTTAATTTTCTCCAAAGTTGACTTGTAACCTAGTCTTAAAACCAAAACTAGCAGGTGTAAATCTAGTTTAATGGAGGGTAATCAATCAAAAGCATATTCTATCGGTTTAGTTCCTAAAATTATCTATATAAAGAGGGCTAGCAAATAGTATTTCTAACTGGTTTTTTCTGCACTATTTTGGACAGAATATTTAGAAGGATAAAATAACTAATTATTTGACCAGACATGCATCTCCAGAAATATGGTAAGATGGACACTCATTGTATATAGGACAGAGAGATCCTAATCAATACTAACAAACATGAACATCAAAATAAGACACTAAACTTGCAAGCAGAGTACATAGACATCCAATTCCAACACATGTTAATCATGCCATGTCTGAGGGTCCGAGGGGTGCCCATGGTGGTCGGCAAGGGAATACTAACTATCATGAAAAATTTACAGCTACTTCAACTTAACAGTAATGGTGTAAGTATATTTACAAACAAAATTCTCATTTGAAAGATGGGAGAAATTAATTTAAGAGAAATTATTAACAAATTGATTAAAAGAAGAACAATTAATATAGGACTAAGGAAGTAGTTAATCAGTTGTTTTAATCTTGTTATTTTTATTTTGTTTTTTTTATATTCAGTTATTTTATTCACATTTTTGGTTTTTGTGTTGAAAATATTTGATAACTAGGTTCTGATGGACACAATTATGCCATGCCAGTTAACTTCGGCCCTTAAATAATGGGCTGAACAAGTCCCTTTTGCAGTACGACTAAGTTTAGACTTTTGACTTCTGACAGGCCCAACTCAGCAACAGCCCTGTATTTGGTATTGAGTTTGTTTCGGAGTTAGCTACGCCTTTGACTCGAGCCTGGATCAATGCTGCCTCACAGGCATGATAATTAATGGGTCTCAATTCTCAGCACCAAAAAATAATGTATCTACTTTTTCCACAATGTTATGTGTATGAAAATATAGAGTTAATTATAATAATTTATTAAAACAAATTAACTAATTCTTTTAGTATAAGAAATTGTTTTAATAATCTCTTTTTAAGTATCTTAAACCCTTTGGTAACTGGGAATAAAATGATGGAAATGTGGAAGAAACTTTTCTTCCCATTTCATAGGTTTTCAATTAGAGAAAAAATGAAATGAAAATGAAAATTAAACATAATTTTATTTTTACAAGGAAGATAATTCCTTTCTCATAGGAGAGGTATGGAAAAAAAAATAAGGAATATGAATGGTTTTTTTTTTAAAAAAAAAAAACTCAAGTGTCCCAAAATGTTGAGGGAAAGGTTTGTTGCTAGATTGATGCTTTGTTTGTTGAGATATGTTTAGATTGTGTTGACTTTAAACAATTAACGCTCTAGGAATTAAATCAGATTCCAAAACAAATACGAGGGCCGTAGTTAACAGTCAAAGTAAGGTTGATTGACGCGTGCTATATACGTGTCAAGAAGTGAGGGGGACCACATCAATCTCGATGCATATACGGTCTCATAATATAGCCAAATCTAGCCATTCATGGTGGCTATAGATGCGGCATGACATTATCTTCTACATGGGGCGCTGCATGCGGTCTTTTTCATGGTGATATGTCAGCGAAGATGTTTTCTTTTTTCTTTACCTCTTTATCCTTTTCCTTTTCTTGAAATATACATTGATCTATCAAAAACTTTGAATTGTCCTCTTATTCTATTGTTATTTTATAATTAGTATTTATTTTTTTAATTGTTGTTTTTTACCCTATTGTTTAATTGAGTTTTTTTTTTCAATTTCAATCTTGAATCAACAAATATAAGTTGTAATCTTATTTTTTTTTTATTTCAAATTTGATCCTTATTCTTTTGGTTGCTATTTTTTTGTTTTGGGTCCTTTAATAAAATTGATTATTATTTTTTTTGCTTTCATCCTATGGCTTGAGATTGGTTGGAAATCTGTTTATGTTTTTTGTCCTCGATGGAGTGATTTCGGTATTATAATCCAAGTCACGAGTTAACATCAACCTTTATTTTAGGGTTTGTTTTTTTACACTAACTTTCTTTTTCAATTTCATCCCTCCACGTTGGGATTTTTAAAATTAGGTTTCATGATTTTCTTTGATTTATTTTATATTCAATTATCTCGATTTCATCACCTTGACCGTGGGGTTAAAGGGTTAGCCTAGGTTGAGTCAGGTTTTTTAAGTCATTTTTTAAAATTTAATACTTTTTTTGTTTTCTTTCATTATCATTGGGTTATTTTATAATTGAGTTTCTTAATTCTTTCTTGTTTGTCTTCTATTGAATTATCTCATTCGCTTGATCCAGGTCACGGGATTTGGTTGGTTTGTTCTGTTTGCTGGTGTTTTTTCTTGGATTTTGTTTGTTGATTGATTTTTTTTTCCTGACCTCATTGTTTTACCTTAGATGTTTTTTGGTATTGGGATTTTCCAATATTATCACCCAAGTTGTAGATTTAGCATACTTGCTTAAATTGATTTGAATCTTTTTTTTTCTTTCAATTTTCTTCTTTTGTATTGGGTGAACTTGGATTTGAGCTTCAACAACTTTTCCTTTTCTTTGGCATTCTTTTTTCTTAGATTCTCATGAAAACATTTTTTTTGTTTAATTATATCTATTTCCTTTTCTTCTCAATTCTTTTATTATGTAATTAAATTATACATGTTTATTTGGTTTAGTTGGGCAATGTCATAAGCTGTGATTTTTTTTAGTTCTTTTAAACATGTTTATATTATTTGAAAATCTTATTTTTCAAAAAAAAATTCATTGCATAGCGTAAGTACACAAATCTAGTGCCAACTAAAAAAGCTAGAAAAATACTTTTCTCTGTTAGAGTGTGTTTGTTTTTTAGATAGCTTTTGTAGTTGTGATTTGATAAAAGTAAGTTTAAAAAAAGTACGGTAAATTATGGTTAGTTGAATTTAGATATGTATTTGGTAAAAATTATGATTGAAATTTATGTGTAACAAAAAAACATATATAAAATGTTTGGTTGTGGTTGTTTTTCAAAGTACTTTTTACTTGGAAATGCATCAAAATAATATTTTTTTTTTATTTTAAAAAAATTATTTTTGATATCAACGCATCAAAATGATTTAAAAACACTAAAAATATATTAATTTGAAGCAAAGAAAAAAATTTAAAAAAATTATTTTTTTCAAAAACGCTTTTGAAATGCAAAAACAAACAGGTTTGAAATTCTTACAAAAACTCGGTTAAAAAAAAATATAAAAACTGTTATATAAAAACTATATTTAAATTCAAACTTAATTTTTAATGAGTAGCACGGCATAAAATATAATTTTTTTTCTGTGTTTGTTTAATTACTAACATAAAAAGCCAGCGGAAAACTAACGCAGGCATCTCTGCTAGTCTATTATAGAATAAAATTCTTGCAAAGGAAAAGACTAGGATAAGATGATTGAAAACTTGAGAGGGAAGTCGGGAATAAGATTCTTGCAGGCCTTAAAGAAGGTCTTCCTTGGAGCAGCTACGATGAAGAACAACCTTTTCTTAGAAAATATTCTATTTGGATTATATCAACTTTTTTAAAAGATGTTTTATTAGAAAATACTATAGCACTCATACAGAACTCCCCCCGCATGAAAGCATGGCCCTATTCTCTAGTTAATTTTTATTAACACTAACAAATAAACTAACAAATTTAGGAAAAACATTGTTCATGTATACTGATAATGAATCTCCGGTCATTGAAATTCTCATCTTTTTTTTTATTTTTATTGAATTTTATTTATTTTTAATTTCATTCTTACAAGTTATAAGATATGTTTATATACTTTTATTTATTGTTTTCTTCTTTGATTTGCATGTTCTTGTGCGTCAAATGTGTCATTAAAGGTTTCGATGTAAAACTAGAGAACAATTTACAAAAATTAATTTAATTTTATATTGCTCTTAAAGCTAAAATTAAAAGATGAATTATCAAAATTGATATTTCAAAAAACAAAAAACTTTATTTATGTTTATGTTGTTCA
>Ga0325405_1004463_pt1 | contig 14279 bp, 10 predicted proteins | sample PopdelMetagenome_21_FD_205663 | JGI IMG/M metagenome (GOLD analysis project Ga0325405, IMG submission 205663) | Populus deltoides microbial communities from Bellville, Georgia, United States - Xylem-Control-R2 | ecosystem: Host-associated > Plants > Phyllosphere > Stem > Wood/Secondary xylem... | reverse complement strand
AAGTTTTAAATATATTTTTTATATATATATATATATATATATATATATATATATATATATATATATATATATATATATATATATATCATTATGTAATATCTAATTCTCTAATATACCTTTCTGTCAAGTTTTTCTATCCAAATTAATATCATTACACATACTTCGAGTGCTATTATCACATTTGGTTTTTTCTCTTCTTTTTTTGTGAAATTAAGTTTCTATTTTTTTTTTAAATTACAGATTTTAATTTGTCTGTGAACGTGTTTTTGGAACGTCTCCCTCCCATCATGATTTCATCCAGCAACAAACAGCAATGCCACATGGTCTGAGCTTTAAATGTCATCTGCTACGATTTTATTTGGTGCAAGTGCCGTATGATTCCCTTCATTAATGGATGGAACAGAAAATGACACAAGGGAAACGGGAGCAAGGAACTGATCAGTTTCCTCTGATTGAAAGTTAGGGAAGGTTCAGCCAATTTCGTTTAATCTGGATCATATATGTAAATTTTCTTTTTGTTATCCAGAAATTAATTATTTCTCCTCATTTGGTGTTTAATTTTGAAAGAAGAAGAAATATAGACGATGGGAAAAGTGGGGTAATGCGCGCGCTCCACTCATCTGGTCCACTAAGGAATTATGGATTTGAAGCCATGCCAAATACTTTTTAAGGTGGCATCCATTTCATCTTCTTTTTTCTCCACTTTTTTGAACTGAATCCATTTCATACCGTGAAACAACAGCAAAACTGGAAAAATAAGAGTACAATAATCAAGCTTGATGTTAGTCACAATGCGACAGTATTATTTTGCATCTCATGATGAATACCTACAGACCCTATAGCGCGCTTCTTTATAAACCAGACCTTCTTTACAGAAATTAATACCCATTATGGGGGCTACAACTCCTATCTTTTGAACATATACATTGCCCCTCTAAGGCGCATCCTTCAGCTCTCACAGCTTGACCATTCCCCAGAAAACATGTTTTAGGTTCCCATTGCTGCTTTGCTGCTAGAAACTTGTTGAAATCAGGGTACTTATGTTGGTAAGGGATGGGAATTGATACTTAGGGGTTGGATTTTTTTTATATATATATAGATATTTTATTCACCATTCATTGAATAAGAATTTCGGTTTTTTTTATAGTAATCAAAGAAATTTTATTTAGATTTCAGGGTCATTGAAGAGATGAAAAACTGGAAAACAAGTAGAAATTGTCTTGGTTGTGCATGGAAATTAAAAGGACCAAAGCAAATTCTAGTATGGATCTTTCTAAAATTCTATTCGGACCTCTAAAAAGTTCAAACATAAAATTCAAACATGTATATATAAAGTTAGCTTTAATGAATAAAATGGTGGAAAATTAATTCAAAAGTTGAATCCCAATTTAACAACTGATCCTCAAATACCCTTATTAACTAATTCTTAACTAGCTAAATATCCCATTCACAGTCTAGCAAAAAAAATCCCAGCCTGGTAAACTCAGCTTAGGATAAAAGCTCACCTTACTCATCCAATATAATTTTATATATATATTCACTTAGGAATAATTAATAACGTTACCGGCACATGGTAGTGCCAAAATAACAAGATAACATCGCAAGTTATAGAAAACTCATTCAAGGAAAATAAAAAAAAAAAGCAATCCATTGCTATTGTAAGGTTGTGGTTGTCTCTTCTCGGTGGCATAACTCACGCGAATGTTTCTTCCTCCCAATACCTGGCCATCCATTGCTGACAATGCTTCACTGGCAGATTCAGTGCTTTCGTAACTAACAAACCCGAATCCACGAGACCTCCCAGTGTCTCTATCAGTGATAACTCTTGCTTTGAAGAAAAATGAGGGGAAGGGCCGGGTGGGTTTCGGCTTGGGAGAGAGTGAAACGAAGGAAACGGCTAGGGTTTAAGAAAGCGATTGCGCCCTTCATCGGTCGTAGCTAGTTGTTAACAAAAAATCTCACCTAACATTTTTTAATACTGTATATAAAAAATCTCTCAATTATCTGATTAGTCCTTTATCGCTCGCACCCTCCTGATATGGTGCTCACAAAAAGTCGAATCCAGCTTGTTCAACCTTATCGATAAGCTCGCGTAGACGTACACACCAGCATCAGCTGTCACAACTAAACCATCCGTGTCAATTTCAATGCTTTAATTACACTTTACTGTGCTTATTAAGATTGAATTGGCATATTGTGTCTCAGGGCAGGGCAACTTCGGTGGTGTGCGAAAATCGACTAACCACCTTAACCTTGAGGTTACTTTGATTAGCATGTGCAACAGCTTAGCATAGCTCTTCTTCGGTCGTAGAGCATGTGATACTTGGAACATGACAATCTTTTATATCATTCCATACATCATAGGAGCTGTAAAGAGTGCAACCACTGTCGTTGCAATGAACCGGGGGTGATGGTCAGTGGGGTTGGAGCCCAAAGAATAAGTTGCAAGGCAGCACGGAGCCACCACCAGACGTAGAACATGAGCTAGCTAGGCCTTGGTTTAGATTCCTGATTTGCAGAATTTTGGTAAGGTGAAGTCCTATAAATGGAATTTTCTTGCAAAAGCAATGATTTGAAGGGAAATTATAATGGGATCTCTTCCATAACTTATTCGCCAAGATTTATTAAATGAATATTGTAGACACATGTAAATTAAAATATACAGAAATAATTTTTTTATTTTTTTAAAATTATTTTTAATATTAACACATCAAAATAATTTGAAAATACTAAAAATATATTAATTTAAAGTTTATAAAAAAATAAAAATATTTAAATTTTTTTAAAAACACTTTTGAGATATAGAAACGTTAATATATGTCTACTTGAATTTTTTATATATCATGAATATATTTTTGGATGTAATTCATGGGTGGATGATTACTCTCAATAATTAAATTATATAAAATAATCTATTTATTTAGGTTTTTATTCTATTGAAGAATTATATTTGAGTTGAGAAATAAAAGTAATAGAATTTAATTGGAGAATATTTTTTAATTAACTCTTTACTGTTAGACTATTTTCAGTTAAGCTAGGAACTGACTTTCTGTGTTACATGGCTACTGCTACCCTTGTCTTCTTGGAAAGTCATTTACTTGTAGTATTTGAGACTTTAGTTTGGAGAAATTATTGAGTTGTGGGACTTTAGGGATGTCGACTATCTTCTATATTCCATCAATGGCAGGCTTAGTGCTCAGTAACAAAAACCAAACTAATCAGTTACATTGATATCTGGAATAATACGGGGAAAAAATCTGTAATAGTTTATTCCAATTAAACTAATCCCAAACCTGTGCTTCGGTGGATTCATGGGATCCACAGTATCCGGGACCCACTTTTGATAAGATTAACGTAGTTCTTTGTGGTTTGTCTGCCTTATTATGTGGTTGTGGACTTCATGAATCATGATTTCATAATTCAAACCGGTGCTCTTATCCAGTACTCCTACACATGTATATGAGTTCAAACAATATAAGTTAAGACAGTAAACATGTCGAGCTAGATTTTTCAATACTCTTGAAGATATGGTGGGTTAGCATGTTTGAAGATTTCGTTATCAAGTCTCCAAGATGTGTAATCTTTTTTTTTTAATTATTATTATGGATTCTAGATTATATATGAGATAGAAGTGTGATGGTGTGAAGTGTGATGGTGTTCTTCATTATCTTAATTATCTTATTATTAATGTTTATTATTATTATCTATGCTAGCTGTCCGGTCAAGTATATGAGATAGAAGTGTGATGTTTTTTTTTTTTTTTTTAATCACAGTGGTTATATTGAAAAGGCTATAAAATTAATAGTCAAACTGAAATACAAAAATATAAAAAATAAAATAAATTTTAAAAAAAATTGATAAAAATAACAAAGAAATTATCTAAAATTTCTTATTACATTATAATTTGATGTTATCAGAAAATTTTAAAAAATCATTTTTTATATAAATAAAATTTAAATTTAGAATATATAACCAAATAGCAACCAGTGATGATGTTCTTCATTATCTTAATTTTCTTATTATTAATGTGTATTATTATCTAAGATAGCTAGGTCAGTGTTTTAGCCACTGGTGCAATGTAGCTAGGAACCTAATTTGTATGAAGCAGTTCTTAAAACTTTTCAAACCTTGATTTCTTTTAGTACTGTTAACAATAATATTGATCGGAATTTTAGAGAGTTAATTATATATGCTAAGTCCAGCAATCTGGTCATTAATTAATCGTTAATGTTGTAGCCACTGTAGTGATCATTGTATCATATCACTTTTGTATTCGAAGATTAAGATTAAGAGGGCTTTTTTTATAGCGGGTTAGCGGGTTTTTTCAAATGTTTTGTATCTGGAAAAAATATTAAAATAAATATTTTTTATTTTTAAAAATTTATTTTTAACATCAGCATATCAAAACAATTTATAAATATTAATTTAAAATAAATAAATTTAAATTTCAACAAAAAAAAAAATTAAAACTAACTCTTAAACACCCCTAAACCTCTCTCATATATACATTTTTAAACTTGATTGAAAGAGATTAATCCTAAATAAATACACAGAATTGGAAGGTAAAGCAATGGACTTTGGAGTCTTGGCACCTAGGTCAGACGGACACCATGTCTACAACTCAAGGTTAACTGGATATTTATTTGATGAAATATTTTTTCCAAGCCTGTTTTTCAATTGTTTATTCCATTATTAGAGTACAGCGTTTGTTTTCAAAAACAAAAATGCATTTGGAAAAATATTTTCTAGAGGTTTTTTTAAAGGAAACAAACACCCCCTTATTTGACTGTTTGGAAAATACAATGAACTATATATTGAATTAATCTATGATTTTATTCATATTGCTCTAAGAACTAAAATAAAAGAGAACTCTCGCTCCCTTGCAGAATAGAATTAGTCATCACTCATGCAATACATTTTCCTCCTAAAGCAATCTAATTTTTCCTTTTCTTAGAGGATTTTTAATTATTCTTAAATTATATAAACTAATAATTAAATGGAATAAACTAATTATAGTCTAATATTGTCATTCTTTACTATAATAAGGTACTTTTTAAAAGTATTTTTTATTTCAAATTACATTAAAATAATTTTTTTATATTAACACATCAAAATTATATAAAAAAATATTAATTTTAAATTTATTTAAAAAAAATATCCAAATACAAAAGATATTGCACTCCTTCATCATCATCCTTCATCGTCATCACAGCCTATAGTTGAAGGCCATGGAAGGTAAAGCAATGGACTTTGGAGTCTTAAGGTTTGTTTTTAATTTACTTTGAGTTTATGTATATTGTTGTATTTCTTAATATTTAAAGCTTGGATTCCATTTATTTTTATATTTTAAAAGTGTTTTTTTTTATATTTATTTTTTTATTTGTATTTTCAAATTATTTTGATGTACTGATATCAAAATAATTTATAAAATAAAAATTATTTTGATATATTTTCAAATAAAAAACACTTTAAAAAATAATTATTCTTACAATATCAAACAAGTTTTTAATTATATTTAGACTATTTTAATTCAACTTGGTTCTTTTATTTTAATGAAAAAAATAGTTTTTTTTTTAAAAATCTATTATATATAATTTCCTCATTAAATGATTATTTTTTGTATTCATTGATGAGTGACCATCTATACTACTTTTTTAAATAAATAATAACTAGTTCTATGTAGGAGATTAAAACAAATTGACCACACTAAATTTATGAATTTTCATAAAAGTTTGTAAAAAAAATTTTTTTAAATTTGATCTCTAATTAAAAAAAAAGGTAATGAGTAAATGAAGTAGTAGTAGTAATAGTAATAATAATAATAATAATAATAAGATAAAATTAAAAAATTATTATTAATAATAAGTTCTACATGTACATAGGCTAATAAAATTCTAAAGTATCATTTCCCTCTCTCTTCATGACATACAAATCAAAATCAAATCACGGCTGTTCATTCCCCTCTTGAGTTGAATCTACCCGTCCATATTCTTGAAGAGCCTTCAAGAGCTGGGCACCCTTCCTCCTCCCTCTAGCAGTACAGTCTCCTTGTAGAGCCAACGCCACTGCACGCGCCACCTCCTCTGGCGGCGCATGAAGAGTTTGCTCACCATCTGACCCAACTCCGCCACTCCCATAAATAACCGCGAGAGCACTTATCGCATACTCTTTCCCCCTCCCAGCCATTTTACCCATCATTGTCACCATTACCGGCACCGCCAGTGCGTGGTTCCGGAGCTCTGCCGCCCCCTCAACCACCGTACAAGTCAGCTCCAACGCCGCCAATGCCCTCTCCGCCGGAGCTCCGTCGAGCTCCATCGCCACTTCCACCACCGTCCCCACAGCGCCAGCTTCCACCGCAACGTGGCGGTTGGCCTCCGCCAAGCATAGTGCCAATAAGACTTTTGTTGCCGGTTTTACCCCTGCTTTGTTTTTCAAATTTGCCACCACCCCGCGCATTAATTCGGGTGAGCAAACCGGGTCGGATGGTGGGTCGGGTACGAGCGAGCGTTCTAAGAGATATAGAGCAGAAAGTTGCTCAGTTTCTGAGCCGTTGGTAAGTTGCAGCTCAGCCAGGCGGAGGAGTTCTTGCAGGTCGTTGGGGTGCATGGGAGGAGCCAACGGTGGTCTAAAGGCGGAGTCTTGATTCGGTTCGGGTTCGGGTCTGGGTTGGTGGAGTGGGGAGTTCGAGAGAGGGAATCTCCATTGAGTGAAACTTTGGGAGGTGGTAGTGGAGGAGGAGGAGGAAGAGGATTCAGCTTGGGTGGACTTTTGGTGGGGTTGGTTAGGTAATTGTTGTGGTGGTGGTGCTGGAGTTGGTGCTGCTGCTGTTTGTGGAGGTGGTGCTGGAGTAGGTATAGTGGAGGAGATAGGAAGAGCAGGTGGGTTGGGCGTAGTGGGACTTAAAGTAGTTTCTGTGCATTGGCGAAAGAAACCACAAAAATAGAGTGGACGTGGCTGTGTTTTGAGTTTTGGATGGTGGGTTTTCATGGTGGAAGTGTAAGGCCTTGGTAGTAACCTGTTTCTGTGGAGGAACCTAAGAGAGATTGAGAGTCTGTTCTCTTCTTGAAGAAAGTTGTGCTGTGTCAAGCTTCTTAGGTGCTTTTTTTGTGGCAGTTAAAGAGTTCTCAATTATGGAAGAGAGAGGGAAGAGGGTTATGGAGCTGATCACTTCGGACAGTGAAACGGTGCAGAGATGCTCACGAGAGTGTCCTTGACTGGGAGATGAATGGGACAAAGACTCCAAAAAGATCAGGCAAATTACAGTGACAGTGCCTGTCATTTTCATCCCAAGTAAAAGGTAAATCTTGCAAACTTCAGGTGGAGAAGTCTCGTTAGAGAGGTGTTCACTCTCCACTTCTGTCAATCTTGTGTGCCCTACCCAGGAACTGTATTTACTATTCACACTCGCCTCCTCCTCCTCCTCCTCCTCCTCCTCCTCCTCTGGAAGGATTACATCTCATGACTGAAGAAAAAGTTGCAGACAGTGGTGAGCATGTTAGATTTTTTGATCCCTCTCTCGATAACTAGTACGAAACGAAAGACAAAGTACAATTATAGTGACTATCAAATTACCAATCAATGGGTCCTTTCACCTTCCGAATGATGGCTTTGGTGAAGATTCCAACTCTCCAAACACCAACCTTTCAAGCTCTGTGGGCTCCAATAATGGCTTCTCTAGCTAGGTTTGGATGACTCGAAAAAACCTACAAAAAAACCATGGCCCAGCTCCCTATTCCAGTTTCAGAAACCAGAATTGTTATCAAGAAACAGTCAAATTTTGGCCCCATTCTTAAATGACCACTTTCCTAGCTTTCTCTTTCACAGCCCGCCCAACTTTTTTCTGGCCTTTTGGCATTTCCCTCCAAAAAATTGCTTCAGATAACAAGAATGGACCCGGCATGTATAGAGAACAGCAAGTATATCAATTCCCTTGCCTTGGCAATGTCTAATTTACATGATGACCAAAAATGTAATAATGGCAACTACAAAAAATGCCATTGAAAAAGGAAATGCTACAAAATTAACATTACAAGTTTGGAGTGAATCTACTAATCTGATTCCAGTGAAAGTAACTCAGGTGTAAAATAAATAAGAAATAAAATTGTCTGGGTACAGACAGACTAGAGGAGAAACGATTTCACCTCCATTTATCACTTAGATCTTTCTTCTCGGACAGGACCCAGGTCACGAAGATTGCCACGACAAGTGCAACAATGGTTATGAGCAGCAGGGCATAGCTAAAATCCTCTGTAAGAGAATCATAGGTCCTTGAGGGTGCAAGGCGAGTAAAAAAGAGATCAACACCATATGTAAAGACAAGGGTGTTTGACTCCAGCTTGGCCGGCACTGTTACTATGCCTCGTAGCCCCTCCACTTTATGGGAGTGTGTAACATAAGACTGCAAGAAGTGATAATCCGTGTCAGCTTGAGAACGAACTTCATTAAAATAAAGAAAACATCAAATAAAAGCATGCGGCCATTAAGAATGAAACAGTCCCAGGGGAGATGGGGGTTTGTTTTTGTACGAATGCCTGTCTGCGAAGTTCAATGTTTTGATTGCGAAGAGCAGTCACTCTGCTAAAAGTCAGTTTTCCAGATTCTGCCATCCTACAAGGCTACAATCCCTGCTCCGGAATGAACACTAGCATGTACTTAACAAGCTTTGTTGTATATATGGTTGCACGCTATAAATTAGTTATAAGATAGGTTGACGAAATCCCCAAGGAAAAACCTTCACGCATGCACTCGCAATCCGAGACTGCAATTACTTCCACTTATATGGATTGCTTCCAAGTAAAGTAATTTACTTGCAGCTCCTTATTGTAGAAAACATATCAGGTGCCATTGGTCTCCAAACCAAAATCTTGAAGGAAAAAACAAAACCATTTTGGGTACAAGATTGTTGGAGGAAAACAAGACAGGATCCATCAATGGATCACTCCAAGCTCTAGATTAATTGATGTGGAATGGATTTATATACTGCATCTTACAGCTTGTTTTTTTGTGTACAGAAATGAACCACTCCCAGGGAAGGTAGATTCAGCAAAAATCGACAGTGTTCTCTCAAGGAAATTAAAAATTAAAGTCACACAAAGACTAAAGGGGAAATGAACCACTTCCAGAGAAGGTAGATTAGTTGATGAGGAATCAATTTCTATACTGCATCTTACAACTAATTTTATTTTTTTTTTGTACATAAATGAACCGCTTCCAGGGAAGGTGGATTCAGCAAAAATCAACAGTGTTCTCTCAAGGAAAGTAAACATTAAACAGTGACACAAAGACTAAAGGGGAAAAGGAAGAGAAGAAGATATATGGCAACTCACCTGAGGAATGATAGGCAATGAATCTGTAAGAGGTAAAATTCCTTCTTCCTTCTCTGATTGTGTGGGGTTAACTGACCTACGAGGGTCAAAGAAACGCTTATCCATCGCCAAGACCTGTAAAGCATTCAATTACATTCAGTAAACACATCATTCTTTACAGCAGGAAATGTAAATCATTAAATGACTAGTTTGCCACAAAGAAAATTGGAAACAACAATGGAATCTAGGTTTCTTAAAAGATTGTGAACAACCTGATCACCAATTGTCCCAATAAGAAGATGCTTTGAAGTGATACCCTTAGCAGTTGATGTAACTGTTATTGCTTTAACAGAATGGGTGAAATAGTAAGACTGTGACTTTGTTGTGACCTCTGGTCGCGAATACGAAGAAATAGGTGAAGTGAGATTGTGCTTTCCAAGAACAAGCTTTAAAACATCTTTGTTGTCCTGAATTTCAATTTGCAAAAGTTAACCTGTTTATAATAAGAAGACAAACAATATTGCATAACTGTAAAGATTGATTACTTACTGCCCGGGACTGATCATAAATCTCAATAACTGTCATCTCATATCTGTGTGCTCTGAGATTGAAGTAGTGATAGACAATCCAGTTTTCACTAAAAACCTGCAAAAGGTGAAAATAAATAAGGTAATGCATATCATTGAAGACATCAAAAATGGAAGGCGAAACCTACTGCATGGACAGGACCCTGTGAGCCATGATGGGTCATTCGGTGTAATATACGACCAGTGACAGTATCAACAACATAGACAACCAACTGTGATTCTCCTGGTGTGGCTGATCCAATATCTCCACTGGCTTTTGGTGAAACAGTGGCCACAAAAAGCAAATTTTTTGATATATATTTGTACATCACATCTTGATCAGCTATAACCTTTGCTTGAGTATGAACAACCTGGAGGCAAATGCAGAAGACCCTCAATTAAACATACCAAGGGAACATGTCAGCAAACCAAGATATCCTATTGAGTTTATATCTAAAGTTTCTATTGGAACCTTCAGCAAAAAAAAACTGAATGGTAAAAATTGAGGTTCTGGTAAAGAAAGAAGAAGAATCTACAGAAACTGTGATTTTTTAGACCCTAAAAAAGCATCAAGGTTGCCTGAAAAACAATGCTTGTAATTCAAGCCTGAGAAAAAAAAATTATTGAACCTAATCCCAACAATTATTTAGTTAAAAAAAATGCATACCCTCATGGAACAACTCTAATGCCATTTTTGAAAACAATGCCTGCTTGCCTAGTTTAAAAGGTTTTCTGTAATCCCAATCAACCAGAAAGTTACTTAAAGACTAACCAGCAAAAGTAGTTAATGAAATGTAAAGTGAATAAATCTTAGAAGACAAAGAAAGAAGTGGCAATCATGAAAAAATTTGACCAGAAACTAACACTACCTCATTTGATTTTCTTGTTACAGTTGAAATGATCTTTTCTGATTCTGAGGGGAATACAATGGACCATGTTTCTCTGGTACCAAAACAATAGTTGTCTGCAACTTCACCATCACAATTGCTCTTCAATCCATGTCCCTTAATAACACCCTTGTCAGCTTCTACCGAGTACCAGTAAATGTTTGAAAACTCATTTTGAAAAATGGCAACAGCCTCAGGTGCTCTTGGGTACAAATGCGCTTGTCCATTAGCATCTATTAGTAGATGCAGCTGTTGTTCAGTTGAATCTGTAAGTGGGAGTGGAATTACTTGTGCAACAGAATGATTAAGACCAAAAGACTTAAGTTCCTTCCCTGTGTAAGTATCAACGTAGGAAAATATTCCCGGCGCATCAGTACCAGTTCTGCACCTGCCAACAACGAGGACAGATGGATTTTCATCCATAGCATGATGATGAGGAACTTGCCACTGGTACACATTAATCCCAGTTGGATTTTCGCATGCTTCTGTTTGACGTAGAGAGTTCAATAAGAGAGACCAGACAATTCGTCCATCTCCAGTGTGCAATGCGAAAAGTTTCCTGGATTTAGTGAGCACAATGAGCAGCTTTCGGAATCCATTATGGTCCCTGATCATTTTACTTTTCTCAGAGTTTTTCAACCTCATGCCTTGAATGGCTGCTACATCCTCAGCACTTGCAAGCATTAAGGTACCCTTAACCTTCAACATGTGTCCCTTAGAACAACAAAATATCATGTGTCAAAATCACAGTCCTTGAAGAAGTCAATGAGATCTTTTTTTCAAACAAAGTAGTGAATATGATAGCAAACAATCATCGCCTATGCAACCAAATCAAAGGCAATCTCACAATAATGCAGATCCCTCACTCTACTACTAAGTAAAGTTTAAAAAAGATGGAGATTAAGGAAGGAGAAAAACATATAAAAAACCCAGTGAAAATAACCAGAATCTTGTTCAAGTCTTGAAAGAGTGATTTTTGGCAACTTTCATCTTCAGTAAGCCAACTTAAATTGTAAGGAAACAATCAGATCGTACCTTAAGCCATTCGAAGAGGTTCTGCTCCACTTTTGCCACAGATACACCTTCCTTTTCCACAGGAAGTTCTGACGTGGTAACACCTATTATTGAGGCAAGGCCATCCTCCCTGCTCCAGACAACCTCGCCTTGTTGTAACAGCAACAATGAATGGTCTTCCATAACAATCAAAGCCCTAAATCCATGAGACTTATCAGTCCGGACATAATTGTTAATGAAAACCTTCTGGACAAGCCCTCTTTGCTGGCCCAGCTTGATTCTCTCTTTTAGCAAATCACTGTTCCATTCATGAACTTGCTTCACATTGAGGTGAATGTCATTGTTGCCATGCCGAACCAGTGCAAAAGCCTGTTGGTCCTCTGAGATTGAAAGAGCATTGCTAATAACTGTTGCATGCTTGATTTTGTCAACCACCTCCAACCTACCTTCACTTGACACGCTAATAAATGCTGTAGCTGTATTGGTTTTCACAGCAAACAAACCAGTAAGTTTTGAAGGTAATATCACTGCAATCCCTGAGAAATCCTCAACTAGATCTGAGATGTATGTTTTCTGAAAGCTGATTTCTCCGCTCTGAAAACTTATTGTTAACAAAGTTGACCTAGCAGCATCCAGCACCACAAGTTTGGCTCTTGAAACTAGAGAAACTTCCCCTGAAAACCCACCATCAATGGCTGCACTGTCATGTTTTAGGAGCTCTCCATTCTTAGCATTGATTTGGTATACATCAAACTGGGAAGAACCAACAAATCCCACCACGTATATTGTATTGCCATCATGGTGCTGAATTACTTCCTGAACCTCAAAACTGCAACAAGGGTGTCACAATCACATCAATTGCAAGGTAATGGGTTAAATAGAGAAAGTTGGTGAGTAAAATTCAAAAGGACAGACCTTTCAGAAGGAAAATCTATCTTCCAAACAATTTCACCATGTATGCTTGAAACAGCATGGAGACTTCCTTTAACAAAAACGAGGATTGTGTTGTCCTTGTCAACTTTTGAGCTTGTCTGCAGATCAAAAACTTAGTTAACAACAGTTCTTCTGAAAATGTTGGCGTGCATAACATGCAAGGGCATATTTGGAAGAATGACAGGAGATTTGGGTAGAAATTGTGAATTATGAGTTATGACCATGACAGACAACAAAATAACACTTCAATAGAGGAACTAAACTATGATACTGTGGATGGAAATTTCTGATTTTACAATGACCTGAGATGTATGTGAAGGTAAGAGGAATAGAAAAGAATAGATTCAGCACGAAGGCCTCATATTCTAGATTAACTAAGAATTACTAAACACAGCCGATACAGGAGAGAGACTAGGAGATTGGACTAGATAATGCAACAATGTTCATTAAAAGCTTCAAATATATCTAACAAGTTATCCACTAACCGACACAAACAAGAATGACTTAGAGTCGATTGGTCCCTGAAGAAAAGATTCCCACACCATCTGCCCATCAGGAAGATTCCATGCTCGTAGAATGCTTCCTCCTGATGAAAGGGTAATAGCATCTGAAAGATTGAAATAGAAGATTAGAAAACCAACATGACTACAAAAATTGAATTCTCAAGCCTTGTATTGGTACACCAAATTCATTATAATAAGCAGGCAATACAAACCAGTGTTATGTATTCCAATTTTATTTATTTATATTCTCACAAGTCCTTTATACACACAAAAAAAAAAATTGAAGCAGTATTAACGATTCTTTCCTTTAGTAAGACACGCAGAATGATGAAAGCTACATCGTTTTTCTTATCAATTCCACAGCGGCAAGAACAAATACAACAAAGTTGATAAGAAAAACGAGCATCATTACATTTTGTCATGGCAATGTCGATTCCATCGATAGCATCATTGGCCCCAAGAAAATGCCTCCAAACTGCAAAAAAAAAAAACTAATCAGCATCCTTCAAGTAATAATAATAATAATTAAAAAGAAAAAACTACTCCAGCAGCGAAACTTAACATTAAAGAATGCATTGGACAAATCCATTAAACGAAACTTACAAATCTCGCCATGCCGGAGATCAAGAGAAGCAATAACATTCTCTTCAGTAGAAACAAGAACACGCTTTCGACCCGTTTTTTGTGTTTGGAACACAGCGTGCTTCACTTTCCCTATGTACTTTTGATGCCTATATACATTATTAACCATTAAATCAAACTTAAAACTAATTAAAAAAAAATCTAATTAACCCGGAAATTAATTAGCAGCTACCCTATTAATCAACTAGTGATTAAAAAAATACAATCAGCTTTGTTCGGATTCAGTGAATTGGAAATTGAAAACAAATAGAAGCGATTGAAGGGAGCTTACCAGTCCATGAGACCAACTTGATCTTCATGAAGAGAAAAGGAAGGGACAGTAAGTGATAGAATAAATAAAAATATAAACAAAGACCTAATCGCCATGGCCATGGCGAAATTAAGAAAAGCGATTTGTTACTCTTCTCTACGATTTTATTTTATTTT
>Ga0325405_1004459_pt1 | contig 14286 bp, 15 predicted proteins | sample PopdelMetagenome_21_FD_205663 | JGI IMG/M metagenome (GOLD analysis project Ga0325405, IMG submission 205663) | Populus deltoides microbial communities from Bellville, Georgia, United States - Xylem-Control-R2 | ecosystem: Host-associated > Plants > Phyllosphere > Stem > Wood/Secondary xylem... | reverse complement strand
CCTTGCAAGAAGGAACTTGACATCTACAATCATTGCACCTAATTTATGGAATTTAGAGTTGCCCTCTTTCACAAGCTTGATTGACCTTTGAAAATCAGATTGGAGAATGATCCTTCTATGAGCTTTATCTCATGCTACTAAGCCATGTTTAATTGCCAGAAGCTCTGGATGAAGATTCGATCCAAAACCATAAAAACCCGAGAAACTCGCCATCCAGTGACCCTTCTTGTTTCGAATCAGTCCCCCAAACCCAGACATGCCTGGGTTTCCCTGAGAGTTGTCATCCACATTCACACAAACGCCACTGTCATCTGGACGAAGTCATGAAATATATATTAGATCTTTTTGAACTGAAACCAAGCTGCCCTATACCTTTCAGCGTTCATCATTTAAAAGATGAATTTGGTTAATGATCCAGGAATCCCCTGCAAATACTCACCATGCACAATGTAGTTCCTACACTTTCATAACCACCAGATGGCCGAAAGGAATATAGTTGTTGCATTGGATAAGATAAAGTTTTGGCACCAAACTTTAACTTCAGCACTCCAAAAGTCCCCCAAATAAACAAAGCCAAGTGTCTCCTAAACATTTTTAACATGCACACAATCTCTTAAGCAATGTAGAATATCTTCCTCCTTTTTATTGCAGCAATAACAAGTCAATGAAGAAGTCAGGTGCTGTTTGAAATGTAATGAATTTGTGGGCAAACAATCATGCCAAATTTTCCATATCATCAACCGAACCTTTTCGGGAATTTTCAATTTCCAAATCCAAAACCAGTGTCGATCACTATTGAGAGTAACATAAGATTTCAAAAGCCATAAGTAGGCTGATTTCGGGTTGTATATTCTTGTAATACTAGACAGCCAAATGATGCTATCATCAGACCAACGATGTGAAGGTATTGGGACAGCTGTAACAAGGTTCCTGATATCATTAGGAAGATTAGTCATAAGATGACTGAAGTTCCAGTAGCCATTAACCCATAAATCATTCACCTTCAAATTAGAATCACTAATATGAACATAGTCAACAAGGGAATCCACTATACCTGCATTAAGCTAATGGTCAAACCATAATGATACATATTTTTTACCCAATTTAAAAGCAAAACCATCACGTAAGCATATGAAAGCTTCATAAATAGCTTTCCACGTGTTAGACGTTGTTCTTGAAGGAGGAGAACAATAAAACAAACTAGAATTTCACATATATTTATGATGAAAGATTCGAACCCATGACTTACTCCCATTACAAAGTAATTGCCAAGCTAGTTTGCTAAGGATAGAAACATTAGCTATCCTAGTTTCTCTGATGCCAAGCCCCCCAAAATTCCTCGGCTTAATAATGGTCTTCCAAGTAATTAAATTGAAACCACAACCTAATTCACCTTTGCCCCAAATAAAATTCATGATAGTCTTGTCAATGTTATTACACACAGCTTTTAGAAACAATTGATTTTGGATATAATATGTAGGGATAGAAGAAATAACTAAGCAAGCTAGAGTTACCCTTCTTGCTCTATTAAACATATGACCCTTCCAACCTGCCAGTCTAGATTGAATACGATCCATGATGAAGTTGAAGTCTGATCATTTTACACGCCCTTAAAACAAAGGAAAACTAAGGTATCGTTCAAGGTCACTTGTAAATTTCATCAGTGACAGCTGAGCCAATGTATTTTTCAAATGTCTGCTAACATTCCTTAAGGTCATAACTCTTGATTTATCAAAATTCACTATAAGGCCTAATGCATTACAAAAGCTAGTGAGAACATCAATAAGTGAGCGTATTTGTGTTTTGTTAGCCTTGATAAAAAGAAGGACATCATCAGCAAACAAGAGATGTGAAATGCCTGGGCCATTTTTAGAAACATGAATTGGTTGCCACACTTTATCAGATACCTTCTTGTTTATCAAGCAAGATAGCTTCTCCATATTTAGAACAAATAAGTACGGAAAGAGTGGATCACCCTGCTGAAGCCCCCGATTTAGAGAGAAAGAAGGTAATTTCGAACCATTCTAGAGGAGTGTTAGAGAGGCAGACTGCACACAAAACATAATTAATATGACTGTTCCTTCAAGGAACCCAAAATGCTCTAGAGTATTATAAAAAAAAAGTCCCAGTTAACTTTATCATAAGCCTTCTCTAGATCAATTGTAGCAGCTAGGTAACCCTGTTTCCCTATGGTCTTATGCATGAAGTGCATCACCTCTTGTGCAATCAATGCATTATCAGAAGTATTGCGTCCTGGAATGAAGCTGCTTTGAAGAGGCCCAATAAGGTCATCCAGGAATGGTCACAATCTATTTACTAGGACTTTAGTAATAAACTTGTAGACTACATTGCAAAGACTAATGGTATGAAACTCTTTAAAGGTAGCGAGTCTCTTCTCTTTAGGAATAAGAAACTACAAGAGTCTCAGCAATATCCTGATTAAAAGATCCATTCTCAAAAGCCGAATAAACTAACCTGCAAACATCATCTCCTACTATTTCCCAATATGTTTTAAAAAACAGAGCATGAAAACCATCCTTACCATGAGCTTTATAGGAACCCATGCTCATTAAAGCAATATCCACCTCCTCTTTGGTTACCAATTTAGCTAACTCTGATACCCCCTCCAATGACAATTTAGGAATAGGAACACCCTCAAAGTCATTCAACTCAACAGTGTCATTATAATATAATAGTGATTTATAGAAACTGATAGCTTCCACCTGAAGAGTATTATCCTCAGAGCACCATGACCCGTCAGGCAAAAATAATCCACATATTTTATTCCTCATTCGCCTGGTCTTTATAAGAGTGTGGAAAAATTTGGTGTTCATATCCTCATAGCTCACCCATCTTTATCTTGATTTTTGAAACCTTAAAAGTTCTTCTTGTCGGAGAACTTCGTTATATTCCTGTCATAATTGACGTTCAAGAGAAAAAAGAGATTCCTAATAGTTATAATCCAGACAAACTTGGACACCCTTCAACCTAGCTTTGATACATCACTTCCTTCAAAAAATATTTCCTAAGGTATTGTTATTAAAGTTTATAGAGTCCCTACAGACTTCATTGAGACCATGCATTATATTATTTCTGCTCTTATTCCATATTGTACTAATCACATTCATGTATTCATTATGAGTAGTCTAGGCTGCCTCGAATCTGAAAGGCCTCTCCCATTCCCTGTAAGGCAATCGCCCACGTCTCAAAAGAATTGGGTTGTGGTTAGAATGAAATCCATACAGGTGCTCTACATAAGCATCAGAAAAAGCATTTTGCTAAGTCATAAATGCTATAACCCTATCCAATCTCTTGGCCAAATAACCAAAACCATGAATGTGGTGGTGCCAAGTAAATTGCTGACCTTGATACCTCAGGTCCATAAGGCTGCAAGCTATCATTGTCTATAAGAATCAGGAAGCTTTAGACTAATAGAACAATCTGCCACAACTCTCTACCAGTGAAAAATCTCATTAAAATCCCCGATCAGAGCCTATGCCCCTTGCACAGTATCCGTAAGAGTTGGCAAATAATCCCAAAGTTGTTGTCTTAGATGAGGAATTAATGATGCATAAACCGCTGAGACAAACCAATGATTGCCTCCTAAAGAAACTTTAATAATAACATATTGACTAGTAACATCCACGATATTAGTAGTAAAAAAAACTTTTTGTTGACAAAATCCAGACACCCCCTGCATGACCTTTGAATTCAACTATAACTGCCAGAAAATAACCTAAGTTGGCCTAAAATTTCTCCACCCTAGCAAATAGAACGTAAGTTTCCAATGTCACAAAGAGTGAGGGCTGATATTTATACATTAAATCTCTACAATGTCTTTTACCCTAGCTGTTAACAGCTCCCCTAATATTCCCAGATAGGATTGAGAAGCCGTTGAAACACTTCATCATAAGAAATAATACAAAAGGGGGGGAAGATGGTAAAAACCATCAGTTCATGGCCCACCATCCATAACCATAGCTTCTCCAATTTCCAGTACCCCATTAATACTATTTATGATGTTAATAGTATCCTCCTTACTAATGGCATGATCTGAACATTCAGCACCAAAAGGATAAGCTATGCTAGGGTCATGTGTACTGTTATTTTCTTTCGTTGTCATTGTGGTAACTCCAACGTAGGATCCTGTCTTCCCCAACCCGTTAACATTTTGCTCTGAGTCTTCTTTCTCCCTTGTCATATCAGGGCCTTTTGATGAGAAAACTAGAGGCGTAAAGATAGTTGGGTTATTAAAATCATGTTTCGTTGTAGATGTAGGCACCACCTTCTGCTTTCCTTTTGGAATTCTACCTTGTCTCTTGTATGTAGCAATAACAGGCTTCAAAATAGGTTTAGCTACTGTGGGCTCATCTCGTCTTACACATTTTTTATATTGAGTCATAAAATCCAGGCCTGTACTAGGAATAGTCAGGCCCATATTATTTTTTCCTTGTAATCCATGTTATGATGCAACAAAAATATCCTCATTAACCCCCTCTAATACCGTAACTTTATTATATTTATTACCCTAATACACCTCCTTCAATTTCGCTCCTTACTGTTTTTTGGTTTCCTAACTTTGATAACTATTAGCCAATCACCGTCAATTTTGCTTCAATACCTGGATGCACAACCTGAACTATGGAGCCGTTACTACTATTCATATCTCCTCTAGCTGTCGTTGCCCTAAGCTCATCAACCACCATCCCCTCGGCTGACACACTATATGATGACAAAACTTTGCAATCCCTCCTTAAATGCCCATAACAGCCACAACTGCTGCAAATTAAATGTAAACCCTCATACTCTACCTTATACCAATTATCTTTGATCCATAATTTTTCCAATACGAGTTGATCAAGATCAATTTCAATGCAAATACGAGCAAAACACCCTCGTTCAACATTTAGTGTAGGCAGGTCAACCTTAATAGGTTTGCCTATAGTCGAAGCCATAGCCATGAGGAAACTCTCATCATAAAACACAAGATTAAGGCTTGGAATCCTTACCCAAACCATTGCTCTATTGATTTTTTTTTCTGTGGAAGATACAAACTCTAGTGACTAATTACGTACTGCAAGGTAATGGTAAAAAAGAATCCAAGGCCCTGCATTAAATACTTTCGCTCTATCATCTGCAAAATCAAATTTGATCATGAAAAAACCATTGCCAACGTCCATAAGCTCAAAACCTTAATTCAATTTCCAGACCCCTTTCAATCTCATTCTTAACTGATAGTAACCAATGTTCTTACTAAGAAGTTTAATGATCACATAGTCATACCAAGGGTAGCACAACTCTTGAAAGACTGAATCATCAATATAAATCTTTGGTTATAAACGATTCCCATTATCATGCTCAATACGGGCAATCGTTGGTAATCAGATTAACCCTTTCTCTCATAGGCGGAGGAGTTTGATTACCTAGCACCTTATCTCTGAAAGAGACTCTCCCTTGTCTTGATGAAGATCCAAATCCATTCACTATATCAGGTGGTTTTGTGGGAAGCGATCTCACCCTAGCCAAGGTATTTGCGGACTCCATGTTCATTCTCTCCTTACGAGACCCAAGTGAGAGAGTTCTCTTAATTCATCAAGTTTAAATTGTGGTTTTAAATACTATCATAAATTGCTTGTAGATAAACATGAAGTAACTAGTAACATTATATTAATTATTTTGTGGTATTTATTTTATATAAAAAAATAGATACAAGAGAGAAAAAAGAAAGTAAAATCCATTACCAATAAAAAAAAAGATTACCAATAAAAAAAGACACTCATTTATTTTTTTTAAGTAAAATTTAAAAAATAATTAATAAAATACCACTAATTATTTCTCATACACCATAAAATATCTCAATGCTCTCCCTGGTTTTTTTTTTTTTCAAAACTTAGGAAAAAAATGGCAAATGTTGATGGGAGGAGGTACTGTCGAGGGTGAAGAGGCGGTGCTGATGCATTGCAATGGCTGGCGGGGAGAGTGAAAATTGCAAAGGAGTGAAATCAAGTGGTGGGCTGAGATTAGAGTTTAACATCTTCATGATCTTCGTCATCCTCGGTACGTTATTATAACATTACTAAACTTGGTGTTAATGTTTTACATGAACATGACCTGATAAATTCATTGTGAGCAACGATAAATTCATAAATAAATAGTAATAATAATCAGAAAGTTAAACATCTCCAAGGTAACGCTCGTCCTTCCTAGTAAAAGCCGCCAACATTTTCTGTCTCTTCCTTCTCCGACTCCGAGTTCTAAGTCTTGCTCACCACGTTTGCAATTCTCTCTTTCGTTCTCTCTCCCACTAAACTCCTTTTCTATCTATATATAGATTTGCAGCCACGGATTTCCCCACTAGCCAAAACGAAAAGAAAAAAGGGGTCTTCCTCTCCCATTTTGTTTATTGGCGAGCGAAGCACCAAAAACCTCTCAAAACACTAAAACACCTCTCTCTCTCAAAAAAAAAAAAAAAAAAACGAAAAACATCTCAAAACGATGCATCTGTTTGATTCGACAAACACTGCTACTGCTCTCCTGACCAATCTTTTAAATTCATCTTCCAGCTTAATGGATTCAGCTACTTATTTTATCCTTAAACCCATTTTCCTACGTGGCTTTGCTGCTTCATTGCACTTTGTTTTGTTACTTGCTCTGTTTGTCTCCTTTGTGTTTAAAAAGCTCAGGGTGGGTGATGGTGATCAAGGTTCTAAAGAGAAGTTTAGCAATAACAAGAGGTTTTTTTTCTACAAACAGACTCTCTTCTGTTCTTTAGGTGTTTCATCGCTTAATCTTGTCCTGTCTTTAGTCAGCTACTTCTATTGGTATACAAATGGTTGGTCTGATGATACAATAGTGACCCTTTTAGATTTTGTGCTTACTGCACTGTCTTGGGCTGCACTTTCTGTTTATCTTCACACCCAATTCTTCAATTCAGGTGAAACAAAGTTCCCTTTTTGGTTGAGAGTCTGGTGGGCTCTTTTTTTCTCAATTTCTTGTTATTGTCTTGTTGTAGATTTTCTTGTTTATCACAAACATGGGTCCTTTGAGATACAGTATTTAGTATCTGATTTAATCTCTGTTTTCACTGCCTTTTTTCTCTGTTATGTGGGGTTTTCGAGAAATGAGTGTCAAGATTCTCTTCTTGAACAACCCCTTTTGAATGGTGATTCTAGTTCAATTAATGTTTTAGAGTCAAGTAAGTCCAGAGGAGGTGATAGTTTGACCCCTTATGCAAATGCTGGTCTTTTCAGTATTCTTACCTTCTCTTGGATGGGTTCTCTAATTGCTTTTGGCAATAAGAAAACTCTAGACCTTGAAGATGTTCCTCAACTTCATAGTGTTGATAGTGTAGTTGGAGCATTCTCAGTTTTTAAAAATAAGCTTGAGTCAGATAGTGGTGCTGCTAGTAGAGTTACGGCTTTCAAGCTCCTCAAGGCATTGCTATTGTCTGCTTGGAAAGAAATTCTATTGACAGCTTTGTTGGCAATAATATACACCTCAGCTTCTTATGTTGGTCCTTACCTTATTGATTCTTTTGTTCAATGCCTTGATGGGCGAGGAGAATACAAAAATCAGGGATATATTTTAGCTTCGACCTTTTTTGTTGCCAAGGTTGTAGAGTGCCTCTCACAGAGGCACTGGTTCTTTAGGTTGCAGCAAATTGGAATTAGGCTCCGTGCTGTAGCAACCACGATGATTTACAACAAGGCTTTAACCCTTTCCAGTCAGTCAAAGCAGGGCCAGACTAGTGGGGAAATCATCAACATCATGACCGTTGATGCAGAGAGAATTAGTGATTTTAGTTGGTACATGCATGATCCGTGGTTGGTCATCTTGCAAGTTGGTTTGGCCTTGCTGATACTGTACAAAAATCTGGGGCTTGCAACAGTTTCTACTTTTGTTGCAACAGTAGTTGTCATGTTGTTAAACTATCCACTGGGGAGATTGCAAGAGCATTTTCAAGACAAGTTAATGGAATCAAAAGATAAAAGAATGAAGGCTACCACTGAGATTTTAAGGAATATGAGGATTCTCAAGTTGCAGGGATGGGAAATGAAGTTTTTGTCTAAGATTCTTGATCTTAGGCAAGTAGAGACAGGATGGTTGAAGAAATATGTTTATAATACGGCAATGATCAGTTTTGTCTTCTGGGGGGCTCCTAGTTTGGTGGCTGTGGCCACTTTTGGTACTTGTATGCTTATTGGAATCCCTCTTGAATCAGGGAAGATCTTATCTGCACTTGCAACATTCAGGATTCTTCAAGAGCCAATCTATAATCTTCCTGATACGGTTTCTATGATAGTTCAGACCAAGGTTTCCCTTGACAGAATTGCATCTTTCATTAGTCTTGATGACTTGAAGAATGATGCGTTAGAGAAGCTTCCAATAGGTAGTTCTGATACAGCAGTTGAGATCGTGGATGGGAATTTCTCTTGGGACGTTTCTTCGCCTAGTGCAACATTGAAAAATATAAACTTCCAAGTGTTCCATGGCATGAGAGTTGCTGTTTGCGGAACAGTTGGTTCAGGCAAGTCAAGCTTACTTTCCTGCGTTTTGGGTGAAGTACCCCAGATCTCAGGGACTCTCAAGATATGTGGGACAAAAGCCTACGTTGCCCAGTCACCTTGGATACAGAGTGGCAAGATTGAAGAGAACATATTGTTTGGTAAGGATATGGACAGAGAAAGATACGAAAGGGTACTGGAGGCATGTTCCCTGAAGAAGGACCTTGAAATTCTGTCATTTGGTGATCAAACAGTTATTGGTGAGAGGGGAATCAACTTAAGCGGTGGACAGAAGCAAAGAATTCAGATAGCACGGGCTCTGTACCAAGACGCTGATATCTATCTCTTCGATGACCCTTTCAGTGCTGTCGATGCTCATACAGGATCTCATTTATTTAAGGTAAAATTTCTCATCTTTCTTAATACAATTGTTTGTAGTGACTGTTAACTTTTGTTTGTAGTTTCTGTGGGAAAAAAGAATTACTAATCCAACTAGTTAAACCACCCGTCATTCTGTTTTGCATTTTGATTGTTGCCCTCTTTTTTCCTCTCTTACATCAATTTCTCTTAGAATATATTTGTTTAATTTTGCCCAACAGGAAGCTTTGCTTGGGCTTTTGAATTCGAAAACTGTTATTTACGTTACTCATCAAGTCGAGTTCTTACCTGCTGCTGATCTAATTTTGGTGAGTATGCACATTTCTTTTCTTCATTGTATCTGGATTATCATTTCGCTGATGGAATATTTTGATTCAACTTGTGCCTTCCGGTTAGGTCATGAAAGATGGAAGGATCACACAAGCTGGAAAATATGATGACATTCTCAATTCAGGATCTGATTTCATGGAACTTGTTGGTGCACACAAGGCAGCTTTATCAGCATTTGATTCCAAACAAGCAGAATCGGCTTCTGCAAATGAAAGTGCCGGGAAGGAAAACAGTAACGGGGATAGGATTTTGCAAAAAGAAGGAACTAAGGATTCTCAAAATGGTAAAGAAGATGTGGTAGCTGGGCCAAAAGCACAGCTCATTCAAGAAGAAGAGAGAGAGAAAGGTAGTGTTGGGTTTCCTATCTACTGGAAGTTTATCACAACAGCATATGGTGGAGCTCTTGTGCCCTTGATATTATTGGCACAGATTCTCTTTCAGATCCTTCAAATTGGTAGCAATTATTGGATGGCATGGGCAACTCCTGTGTCAAAGGATATGAAACCTGTTGTCAGTGGATATACTCTCATAATGGTCTATGTATGTCTGGCTATTGGAAGTTCATTTTGCATCCTCGCTAGAGCTACACTTCTTGGAACAGCAGGGTACAAAACTGCAACTCTACTCTTTAATAAAATGCATCTGTGCATTTTTCGTGCCCCCATGTCCTTTTTCGACTCAACTCCTAGTGGAAGAATCCTAAACAGAGTATGTAATTTCTGTATGTCTCATCAGGCTCTTTAATTTGCTGATAAAAATTGACTCAAAAGAAAGATACCAAGTTCACTGGTTTCACTTTATGTACTATTTCTTCTCGTACAGGCTTCTACTGATCAAAGTGCGGTTGAAACACAAATTCCATATCAAGTTGGAGCACTTGCCTTCGCATCTATTCAACTTCTGGGAATCATTGCAGTTATGTCTCAGGTGGCTTGGCAAGTTTTTATCGTTTTCATCCCTGTCATTGCCGCCTGCATCTGGTATCAGGTGATGTCTCCAGACTCTTTATATGTATCAAGTTCTACCTCAGTGTACACCATTTGTGCGTTTATCATCTCTTAATTGGCCTTTTTCTTTCTCCCATGATTTTGAACGGAAATGAAATTTTATAAGATAAAGTTCAACGGCATGCAAGTAGATGCAGCCACTGCTTCACATCTTTGTTGTTTAACATTCAGGAACAGAGGGTTTCTAACATGTTTCATAATTCATGCAGCGATATTATATACCTTCAGCAAGAGAACTTTCAAGGTTGGTTGGGGTATGCAAAGCTCCAGTTATCCAACATTTTTCTGAAACAATTTCTGGAGCAGCAACTATCAGGAGCTTTGATCAACAATCAAGATTCCAAGAAACAAATATGATAGTAACAGATGCATATTCTCGGCCCAAATTTCATGCTGCTGCTGCAATGGAATGGCTTTGCTTCCGCCTTGATATGTTCTCTTCTATTACGTTTGCTTTCTCTTTGGTTTTCTTAGTCTCTTTCCCAAAGGGAATTGATCCAGGTATGTAGTTCATTTCTTGTATATCGTTTTTTTTTCCCTTCCGAGAATTGACAATTAATTGCTAAACCTGAAATAAACCTTCTCCCTTTTCCTTTCTTTTTCTAAAGCCATTGCGGGCTTAGCAGTGACATATGGACTCAACCTGAACATGTTACAAGCTTGGGTAATATGGAATTTATGCAATTGTGAGAACAAAATCATATCAGTAGAGAGAATTCTTCAGTACATGTCCATTCCTAGTGAGCCTCCTCTCATAATAGAAGCAAGCAGGCCAAACCGTTCTTGGCCATCACATGGTGAAGTTGAAATTAATAATCTGCAGGTAATTTTAGCTGCTTTTCTCCAATGATTTCTCCAATTGCTATGTGCTAATTGTTACTAATGATTGAGGTGTTATGCAGGTCCGGTATGCCCCACATATGCCACTTGTTCTGCGTGGTCTCACTTGCACTTTCCCAGGAGGTATGAAAACTGGTATTGTAGGGAGGACAGGCAGTGGCAAATCAACTCTCATACAGACTCTTTTCCGTATTGTTGAACCTGCTGCTGGTCGCATTATGATTGATGATATTGATATCTCATTGATTGGACTGCATGACTTGAGGTCAAGACTAAGCATTATTCCTCAGGATCCAACCATGTTTGAAGGGACTGTACGAAGCAATCTGGACCCCCTTGAAGAGTACACGGATGAACAGATTTGGGAGGTAAACATAATTATTTACACATGCATGCATATGTGTGTTCTTAGAATCGATATGCAATGCTTTTAGAAATGGTAATTGAAGGATGCCACACATGCTCACTTGAGTTCTTAATGGTTCTAGGCTCTGGATAAGTGTCAACTAGGAGATGAAGTTAGAAAGAAGGAAAGGAAGTTAGACTCCACAGGTTTGTATTTCTCACTAGTCACTGCTGTTCAATCTTTGTGCATATCTTCTTAAAGTTGAAAATGACATTTACTTACATTGGAATTGGTCATGTGGTGCTGCAGTGATCGAGAATGGAGAGAACTGGAGTATGGGTCAGAGGCAGCTAGTATGTCTTGGGCGTGTGCTACTGAAGAAAAGTAAGGTGTTGGTCCTTGACGAAGCTACTGCCTCAGTTGACACGTCTACCGATAATCTAATTCAGCAAACTTTAAGGCAGCACTTCTCTGATTGTACTGTTATAACCATCGCACATCGGATAACTTCTGTTCTTGATAGTGACATGGTTTTGCTTTTGAGTAATGGTGAGTAAGGAAACATGATGTAACAGCAGGTAGAAGTTCTGGTGATGGTAAAGTTTCTAAAGCATTTGCTATCATGTTGCAGGGCTTATTGAGGAATATGATTCTCCAGCAAGATTGTTAGAGAACAAATCTTCGTCATTTGCACAACTTGTTGCAGAGTACAGAGTCAGGTCAGATACCGGTTTTGAGAAATTTAACTGAACTAAATGATACGGCTGCTGCTGAAATGAATTATCATATGTTAATGTTTTCTCGATGACGACGACAACTGAGGCATCATCACGACCATCTGAATCGTGTCCTATCAGGAACTGTAGTTTTGGTAACCAAGACAGTTATAGTTTGTGTATTTCACGCAAGAAGTTTTGCTTCTAATGACATTATATATATATATATATATATGTTGACGTTGTTGTAGTTTGTGAATTGTGAGCTTTACTCTGCTTACAGCAAAGGCTTGCATGTATTCTGGCTTAAGTTAAATCAATTTTTGGTGTAGATTTTTCTGCCACCTTGAATTTAAGAGTATACTTGGCTGAAATGCCTCTGAATTTATAGGTAATAGATCATCCAAGCTTTGAAAGAAAAGAAAGGCCAAGTAAATATATAAAAAACCAAGTAAGATATGGCACTAAAAACCTCAATTTTCCTTCGCTCATTTTAGATCATCATGCAAAATTGTTCTAGCCCCTTCTCCCCAACAGACCACATATGGATTTGGGATGGTTTCTTTGCAGATAATTTCAATAATGACAGAAAAAAAACTGGTTCCACACACTGGACCAGATTTGACAGCGTTGTGTGTTTCACTTCTTTGAGCTTGGAACCACCTCAACCTGCCATAAAAGGCAGGCTGCCTTCTCTTCAAATTTCATTCCATTGTGTTTCTGGGATTATGCTAGTTTTTGTGGTTATTTTTTGAAAAAAAAATAAGTTTTTTTAAAAAATAGTTTTAGTTGCTACTAGTTAAAAATTGATGTTGAATATAAAAAGTCATTAAATGATGTTAAATTAAAATTGTTATTGAAAATATTGTTAATAATAAAATAACTAAAAAAAATATGCAATAATTTCATAAGTTTGAATTATATAAGAAGTAAGTGATTATTAATACATAATAAGTATAACAAGTTCCTATTTTACATCAGATCATTCTAATTTGCAAGGGTCATTAGTTTTGATCATTTTATAATCTAATTATGACTGCTTAAATAGAGCAAGTACAAGACCATTAACTTGATTCTCCCTCGCCACCTCTAACATTTAAAAAAGAAACGAAAATATTATCCATTCATGAAATTCAAAGTTTACCATGCACAAATCAAATTCAACTTGGAATATCATACATATATTCTAATTTAATTTATGTTGCAAATAATTAAATCAATCCACCAATAGAATAGAATAGGATGGATGTTGCACAACCTATTGCTTTTACTATATAGTTTGCCAATGTCTAGATCTCAATCTTGTTTGATAGAGATAAGTTTAATCCTAAATAAAATTAATACATTTTAAAGACATAGGGTAAAACTAATTACAATAACCTTGTTAATGTGTTTTCAAGTTGTAGGAATTGTCCAGATATTTGAAAATATAACAGAAACCCCCAATTATATCCAAAATGCCTTTAATTACTATTTAGAAAAAAGATTACTTGAATTAATTTTTAAAAATTAAAGAGATATTAAAAAAGCTCCAAATAGAATTGACTGATATTAAATAGTAAATTTAATATTATTTTTATATTACAAAACCATGTGCAGTTCTTAACTATGACTTGTTAGAGAGGACGAATCATCAATCAGTGGATTTGGCAGTCATACCTGGAATGATCGCTGGGTCGAGAATATCTTCCATCATCCTATCCTCACCTCAGCTTTTAGATTGAATCCAAAAAAGAAAGATCAAAAGGTCAAACACGAGCTTAGAAAATCCTAGATTTGTTGTCGCTGCCCGGAAACTAGGACCAGAAACGGATAATTTGAATTCCGATAATCACCCACCCACTCATTCTCTTACAGCCACTTGCTACGGCGTTGAAAGGCTTTTAATTTTACAAATGCTTCCCTGTAATTTTCAGCCCCCATTTCCCATCCTTTTTATTATGGTATGGTTGAATATATATATATATATATAAACTTTATTATTTTTAAATGCTCCTTATCGATACAGAAAATACTAGGTAGGTGTCGGTCGACTTTTTATTTTTATAAAACATATCATAAAAATTTACAATATAATAATATTTTTAATATAAATAATAATATTTTTAATATTAATACTATCACTTATAATAAAAATAATAATATTTATAACATAAATGATACTA
>Ga0325405_1004456_pt1 | contig 14288 bp, 7 predicted proteins | sample PopdelMetagenome_21_FD_205663 | JGI IMG/M metagenome (GOLD analysis project Ga0325405, IMG submission 205663) | Populus deltoides microbial communities from Bellville, Georgia, United States - Xylem-Control-R2 | ecosystem: Host-associated > Plants > Phyllosphere > Stem > Wood/Secondary xylem... | reverse complement strand
GATTAAAAATGGGTAAAGTCAACACTTGAACATTGATTACACAGCTTAAATATTAAATGCTTAAAATAAGCGTACGTACGTAGAATGGGGAAAGGACTTGGGAGTTGCTTTGAAATAACTTATATAAAGTAATTATTGTAAATTGATAAGTCATCAGCTCAATCGAACATTTGATTTGGATAGGACCGATGGGCTTTGTAGTCTTGTTGATAAATTGATTTGAAAAGATTATTCAAATATGATATATAATTATAGAATCAAATTAAATATGCTCAAATCCGTTGAATAGCAATGAAATAATTGATCTGATCGATCAATTCAAGTGTAAAAAAATGAAGAAATACAGCTAGTTCATGCATGGGACTCAAACCTTCTACTTTTATATAAAAAACAATTATTTTTTGTAATATTTATTTATTTTTTATATATATATATTTAAAAATAAAATTTATTAACATGGATATATAAATCAGCTTGCACAAAACTCTTAATTAGCTTACAAATAAGTATTTAAAAATTAACAAAATAATTTCATTAAAAAAAATATAACCAGATCATTGAAATATTTTCATCCATCAACAATAATTTTTTCAGCTGGAATGTTCCTTGAACTGCATGCAATTCCTGGAGGCAAAAGTTTCTTGAAAAGAAAATTCTTTCATTGGTAGTTCCGACGGTAGCCGCGATAGGGCATTGCCTGGACAAGCATTGCACAGTAGTCAACTTGCCAAGTTGAGTGCTCATTGTTTTGTTTTGGAAGATGATAATTGTAATATTTTATCCATGCAAGCATCTTCGACTTATGTACAGTGTAAAGCTGCCAAAAAGCTTTGCTCAAAAATCCATGGTGGTTTCTCTTCCTTCACCGATACAAAAAAAAAAATGCTTGCTTTCCGCACAGACCCTTGTGATCCAGCTCTCTTTGACTGTGGTGTCCGTTCCCTTGACCTCGCCGTTAGTTTTTTTTTTTTTTTTAATATTTCGTCCCATACTCCAATTCACGAAGAGAGCGTCATCGGAAATAGTCAATGTATTTAAAGTCCAGAGCTGTCTCCCACAAATCCACCTTTGCAAATCGCAGAAAAGATAGATTCAAGAAAGAGCTGGGAAACAGGGGATGGTCAGAGAAAATGGATCGCTGTCTTCTCATGATATTACCAGTGGTGAAGGAGGCAGTTTTTTCAACTCGTACGAAATGGCTTTGAATTGTTATTATTTTGTAGTAGCTGATATATATATTGAATACTACAAAACTAGTATTTCTAATTTTGTATCCCATGTTAAAGTAAAATAAAATATGAAATCCTTTTTTTTATTTGCCTATACTTGTGATAATATTAGTCAGAAATAATGTTAAAGTCTTTATTAAACTAAGGGCGTTGAAAAAATCACTCTGATGGATTTAATATTTATATTATTTAACATATGATATTATAAATGACAATAGGTAAATAAAAACTCTAAAAAATAGATGTGAAGGGTCGGGTGGTTGGTTGAGATTTTTGAAACCCGATCAACCCGTATACCATATATTCCGTTTGTCTTTATATTTGATAATTTATGGATTGAGTATTTATTTTTATTTTATTTAGAAATATTTTAGCACTAGAGTTTTTGTTAGTGGACTTTCTATTAGATTTCTTTAACGTAACAAAAAATATGCTTGTCTTTTTGCTTGAGGGGAGATGAGAGGTAAATAGAATTTAATATAAGTGTAAAGTATAAAAATCAGACCTAACACTAAAGGTATTATGATACTTATAGTTCATGTTGTAGACCCGCTTCTAATATGGTTCGATGAAAATTAATAATATAAGCCTAATCCGTTGTTATTTATAGTATCCACAAACAATTTAGCCTAACCCGATGTATCCACCATGCTTAAGTCCAAAAAAATAATAAATAAATTGGATTTACAATTTATAAAATATATAAAAATAATTTTGATACAACTATAAGCCTAAATCCAACTTAAGTACATCGATGAACATCTTAGGGGTACAATCAAAAATAAAAAATGTGATTTAGAAATTTTTGGGAAACCAAGTACTAATTTGAAATTGAAAGAAATTTCAAGATTAAATATCTAAATTGAATGAAATTCAAAAAGTTAAGGACTACAATGAAAAAAGATAAAATCATAAGGGGACCAATTGACTTTGTGTTTAATTTCATTTTAGTCTTGTTTATTTTCATTCCAATCAATTTAGTCCAAGTAATTCCATTTCAGTCCAATTATTGATTCATTTTAGTCCAAATTAATCCAGCAATTAATTTTAGATTTTCGATTGCAATCTCCAACAGTCAAGTCATGATTCTAATCTTGTAATTTCAGATCCACAATCCAGAAATTCATCCCAAATATTCAATCAACTCCTAAAAGAAATCAATGCTCCGTTTGTTGGATGGAAATTAGTTTCCTTTTGGAAAGTGAATTCCGGGAAAGTGAATTATTTTCTGATGTTTGGTAGTGTAATGGAAAATAAGTTGGAAAATATTTTCCAGTGTTTGGTTATGTCATGGAAAATAAGCTGGAAAATAACTTATTAATGTTTTATTTTTCTCAAGTTTATTAAAATAATGAGGAACAAATCTTACAAATTAAAAAGTTGAATGAGAATGAAATTTAAAAAAAATATAATTTCATAAATTATCTCAAATAAAATAAATAATAATCAAAATAATAGAGATCAAATCTAAAAAATAAAAAAGATGAAAGATGAAGAAATTAAAATAATAATAATTAACATTTCATAAATTATTGCAAAAAAATAAGTAACAATCAAAAGAATGAGGACCAAATTTGATAGATAAAAAATTTCAATAAACAAATGATAAGGGAAAAGCAAATAACAATTATAAAAATGAGGACCAAAGGTAATATAAAAATTAAATTTTAAGAGATGAAATTGAAAAATAAATATTCAAAACAATATATATATAGTAATCAAAAGTTTGAGAACCAAATTTGATATAATCAGCAAATAATATAACATTTCTAAATTTTTCACAACTTCTGGAAAGTGTTTTCCGCCCAAATTTTCCAGGAAAACACTTTCCTGAAAACAAAGCCAAATTTTTCTTTGACTGGAAAGTGTTTTCTGTTGATTAACTTTCCTAATGTCAAACAAACACAGGAAAGTTTGGAAAGTAATTTTTTAAAAAATGAATTTCGAGAAACAAATATAGCTCAAGTCCCAAAATCATTTCAAAACTTAAGTATATCGATGAACACTATTAAAAATGTTTAAAGGATAATGGACTAGTATATAAAAGAATACCATAATAAATAGAAAAAAATAGTTAAATGATGATTTTACATGATTTCATTGTACCTATAATTCAAATATGAAAAATGATGAACTTTACTATTATAAAAGTCAATGCAACTTTATATAACTTTAACTTCAAATCTCAAGTATACTCAATCCTCACATAAATAATAACTTACAAGAGATTATAATTTGACAAAAAAAAAAGAATAAAAAAAAACAAAGAGAGTCTAATAGTTCTTTCCCATTAGGGAAAGGATTGGTTGCAATTTAATTGCTAAGCCAAGTAAATCCTAAAACCATAAGGATTCTATTGCCAAGTCCTTATATAATTAGGATTAAAATTCCCTTAATATTCAAAACCTTTTACAAAAATATCATCAAAGTAATACTATCTAAAATGAATTGATTCTTGATATCAATGAGCATTGTTCTCTCGTAAAACATGTGATCTCTACCCCAATTTATTTTTCCATATATAAGTTAAATTGATTTATTTTTTAAATGATGATATTACATGGATGTTTATAATACATATTTTATATAGACTTTCTTTTTTACTAATTTAGTCTAGCAAAAAAAAAAATTCCTCTTTATGATGATATTTTTTTAAATATTACTCAGCCTTATAATAGCTTATGAAAATCTTAAAATTTTGCCTCTCTTAATTACAAATCATTGCTTTGCTAGTGACTATCGCAAGTCATTTAGATTTAATTTTTAATTTCTAATGTAATACGTTTGAAGTTATGTAAATTAGTTGCTAACCTAGATCATTTACCCACTTTTCATTGTGGATTCGATTATTTTTTAAAAAAATTTAAAAATATCCGAGCTTTATTATTGTATTTTAAAGAAGGAAAACAAATTGAGTATAAATTGATCCGATTAACTTGATAAGTTTAAAGACAACCTGAATAATAGAAAACTAAAATATGGTTTGAATAAAAAAATTTCAAGACGATATATTTTTTTTAAAAAAATATTAAGACAATAATATATCAAATTTAAATTGGGTCACCTCAGGTTAACAAGTAAAATTTATAACCGGAGTCATGAGATTGTAATAATCTCATATAAAGCAAATAAAAAAAACATATTGAATCCCAATTCTAAATCAATTCAATATCAAAGAATGAAGTTGAATAAAATCAATTAAAAAAGAATAAAAAACATGAGTCAACCCTAGATAATTAACTTGTCAAACTTTGATCATGAGATGAAATAACCTAATAGAAAGCAAATCAAAATGAATTATGAAGCTGAATTCATAATCAGTCCAACATTGAAAGATGAATTTGAAAAAAAATCAATTAAAAAAGGATAAGAAAAAGACTGACTTACCCTAGTTTAACCCGACAAGCCCTTAACTTGGGTCATGAGACTGGAATAACCCTATAGAAAACAAAACTGAAAAAATTATGAAGCTTAATTCCTAGTCAACCCAAATGATGAATGATGAAATTAAAAAAAAATCAATTACAAAAAATAACCTAAAAACACTTGAGTCAACCGATTAACTCATAAAACTCGTAACTCGGGTTATAAAACTAGAACAACCTCACAAAAAAAAATTAGAATGAATTATCAAGTTTAATCTTCAATAAATCTAATATTCATAGATAAAATTAAAAAAAATATATTGTTTCAATAAACAATACAATGTAAGGAGGGGAGTAATGATTTCTCCTTCTCAATTGGTCCTTGTTAATTTTGAAAGCTAAAGATGATGCACTCAGATGCAATACCTATTTTCTTATGATATAAACACTAGCAGGATTAATTATATAAAAAAAGAAAAAACTATTGCCTATTTTACTCCTATTAATTAGTTAAATTTTAATTAAAAAAGCACGATTTAAAATTTTTTTTATTAGACTAAAATTTCATACTCCAGTTCTTCCTATATCGATGGCTCGTACTATGTCACAAATCAAATAAAAAAAATTCACATAAAAAAGGATGCTAAGATATTGCAAGTATATTTTCCAGAAATTAGAAAGTTTATGACTCGAATCATAGATCCAATCAAGTTTAATAAGGTTTTTTTTTATATGATAAAAAAAAAAAATTCAACCACAGTTAATAGTCAAAATTAAAAACAAAAAGAAATTGATCATTATGACATGCAAAAATACAATGCGTCAAAATTATAGAAAACATTTCTATAATCGTACTTGATAAAAAAGCTAAAATCAAATGGAATTCAATAAAATAAAATATAAAAATGTATCTTTAATTAATATTATAACATAAAAGAATATATAAAATCAACAAAATATTGTAGGACAAAACTGAGTGAAAAGGCCAAGTTAAAAAGAAAAAAACTCGAGTTAACCCATTAAACATGCAATCTAGTTCATAAGACCGAGACACTCTCATATAAAGAATATAACCAATTAACAAAATATTAAAGGACAAAATAAGAGAAAAATATTTAGTTTTTAAAAATTGACAACCTGTCAATCTGCATGTTGGATAATGAAACTATGATAACCTAATAAAAAGCAAATCAAAATAAATTATGAAGAAATAAACCCAATGTTAAGGATGAAATTGAAAAAACAAATTAAAACGGACAAAACCGACTCGAGTCAACTCGGGTTAATTTACTAAACCCCTGACCCTATGCATGAGACTAATTCGATAAGAAATTATGAAGCCTAATTTCCAATCAACCCAATATTAAAGGATGAGATTGAGAAAAAAAGTCAATTAGAAAAATAAAAAACAATTCGAGTTAACCCAGTTGGCTTGTCAAAACCGCAGTTGGGGTCATGAAACTAGGATAATTTCATAAAAATTAAATGAAAAAAATATTGAAGGTCAATCCTTAATAAACCTAATGTTTAAAGATAAAATTGAAAAATCGATTAAAAAAACACAAAAAATGACTCGAATCAACCTAAGTCAACCTATCAAACTTGTAATTTGGGTCATCAGATCGATATAACCATATTGAAAGGAAATTAAAAAAATAATGAAGTTAAATTCTTAATAAACACAATGTTTTATGATGAAATTGATTTAAAAAAAACATAGGTTTTTTTTTTTGAAATCTAAATTAAGAAACATTATTATAGTAAATAATATTTGCATGGATACGGACAATAAAACCTCATTTTCTTGTAGTTTTTTGTTTGTGAAATTGAGAAAAAAATCAATTAGAAAAAAAACTCGAATCAACCAGTCAAATTTGCAATTTAGGTCATGAAACTGAGACAATCTTAAAAAAATTAAATTAAAAAAATTATAAAGTTCAATACTAAATAAATTTCATATTGAAAAATAAAATTATTTTTTTTAAAAAATAAAAATTGTAAAAACAAAAATAAAATCCAAAGAAAGAAACAAAACCATTATTCAAGTGAGTAAAATAAAATCCCCTCGTCTCTTTAGTTTTTTTGTGAATTCAAAATACAGAAGGTCTTAACTAGAGATGAACAAAAAAATCAAAAAACCGATTAAACTGAGAAAATAAAAAAAAGTAACTGAAAAAACAAAACAAAAAAAAACCGATTAAAATTTTGAAAAAACCGGTAGGTTTGGTTTCGATTTTATAAGCAAAAAACTGAAAAAACCAAATCGAAAAAAATCCTGAAAAAAACCGAGCCAAACCGGAAAAACCAAGCCAAACCAAAAAACCGAGCCAAACCAAAAAAACCAAGCCATAACCGAAAAAACCGAGCCAAAACCGGAAAAACCGAGCCAAATCAGTTGAACCGGTTTTCTCCCTAAAAAACCGAACCAAACCGAAACTGGTCGGTTTGACCCGGTTTTGGTTTTTTTTTAAATTATTTTTTTCAGTTTGGTTACTTGTTTTTGATTAAAACCGAACCGAACCGAAAATGATCACCCCTAGTCTTAACCTACACAACCCAACCCAACCCAACCCAACCCAACTGGAACCCACGTGCCTTGGGAGTACGGGTTAGAGTGAAGCCCATCCGTGTCGGCTTACATTAATTAATTATCATTCTGGGCCTTGGCTCGAGGGGCATTCTTGTCATGTCACGAAAAGGAAATCACATCCACGCTATATAAATAAAACCCCTAGCACGAGCACTGGAAGAAGCATAAGAATCCCCAACGCCGCTCTCCTCTGCTCTCCTCTCTTCTCCGTGTAGATCAACTTGTTTTAAGTCTCAATTTGTTTGTGCTTCTTGTTTTTGTTTTTGCTGTTAATCGCTTTCGATAGGCCTTGCGTTCTTCAATGGCTTTTACAGATCCGTAAGGACGTGTCAACGGAAGCGTATATTTATTGCAATCCTAAACCCTTTAATGTATGTATATATGCATGCATGCATGCATGTATATAAGACATGCAACGTTTCTTTGGAAATGCGTGGTTTGGTTTCATGGCTGGGCTGGCAACATTTTTAATTAATTTCCATCTTTAATGATAATAGCGGCAGCAACAGGGCCGTGTCTGCCTTGGTTTTTATTGAAATAGATAGTGATTTAAAACGTAAATAGCCCAACGTATTACTTGGAATAAAGCTCAATCGGTACAGCAACGATACGTGATGAACTTCTGCATTCGACGGCCGCATCCAGCACAAACAAACCTCTCTGGGATGCTCCCTGTAGCCCCTGGCAGTATCAGACGGTTGCAGTGTAACGGGGTATGGAGTTCTTGGAGGTAATCAATCAGTGCAGGCAGAAAACCCTTTTCCTGTGCACCGTCCCTCCATGTCTCAAAGTCAACAAAAGATTTCAATATGGTTTCTCCCTTTGCCTTGGCCATATCACCAGGTCCCCTGCTGATCACAGCCCATCCTTGATCACTTCCATCGAAGCTGAGCATTGTCATTATCTCCTGCATGATGGTGTCATTCTCTACAGTCCTCTTGTGTTGCACCTTGGAATGCCACATGCTCTCCAGCCTCACCCAAAAGAACCAGATCAAAGTGAGGTCTGGCAATACATGGCTAAGTTTCTCGGTCGTAATAATAGAGTTATTTTTCCTAACTTTCTCCCTGGGGTTGCTCTTCCCTACATAGAGCATTTCTAACGTTATACCGGCCCTGCTCGCAACATCTTTTGCAGTAACGGTGAATTTACGGATCCACTCAATGTCCTCCCCACCATACAAGCATATGTACTTCCCTTGATCTATCTGCAATAACAATTAATTAGTTGTGTAAAATTCATGAACAATGTGCGTATGAAATTCATATTCACCAGTCGGGTTGTTGTCTAGTTTATGAATCAGTTTCAAGTTGGGAAATTTGAATCCCTCTGCTGAGAAATTGCAAGTAGTAGATGATGTCGATAGAATGTTGAGATAAAGACTGCATTTTAGTTTGATTATGAATGCAAGAGAGCAAAGCTATACCCAAGACAAGATCATTGGATCAATGCTATCTGCCAATAGCTCGATTTTCCAGGTTTCTTCTTTCCAGAGTGCTTCCTCCTTTAAGCTGGTGAAAGGGAAAGCCAGGCTTCCCCAAATCCACATCATGTGGATTGCATTGGGGTTGACTACTCTCCCTTGTGGATCCAAAACCACAAGCAAGGGCCTCTTGTTGAAGTGCCACACCTCTTTGATGTACCTGATGACTGCAACATCTAGCAATGAAGGGTGATAGACAGAGTACCATGGCATAATCCTTTGAAAATCCTCAAACAGCTTTTGCTTTGTTTCACTCCACGGGGATGATCTGTCCACAACTGGGAGCCATACAACCTCATACTGGCTCTCTGGTCTTCCTGGTTGCTCCCGCGCCTCACTGTACATTTGTTGCAGCACTGAAAGCTCTTCATGGGAGATTTCGAGGTCCGAAATCAGCAGCAACACACTCCTCCTTCTCAACACATCAAGGCTTGCCTGTAATCAACAGTGGGAAATCTGTTTTATCCTTGTATGTTCATATAGGAGGATCATTAACAAATATTCTCGTCAGGAAGTATGCTTGATATCTGCATAACTACTAGGTGGTAAGATTTCAAGCAAGACCGCATGCAGTTTTTACTCAACAATCTCTCTGGTCTCTATCATCCAGTGAATTAACTAACAGCAATATAATCTGAATAAAATGGACTGAAAGAACAGAACAATAACCGAACCCTTTTCTTGGTGGAACCATCAAAGAGTGGTAGTTGATCGTCCTTGGCATAAATCAAAGCCTTTAGAATCTTCATGTTGTCAATGTGGAAAGCTTCGAACAGGCTCACAAGTGTTTGAAATGCTTCAATATGCCTTTTTTCATCTGGGCCACAGAGAGATCACTAGTTATCACCATCCAGCATGTATTTTGCATCAAAACATAATTTTTTTAAATGGTGAATATTATAATATACTGTTTGATATGAATTGCACTTGTTTGAGTGGGCTCGGACTCACCTATGTGATGAAAACAAAGAGTGAGCTGCTTCATGAGATGGCTGTGAATGTTATTAACCTTGTGGGCCAAGCTTGATAGCTCCCAAGCCTCTGTTGTGGATGCTATGTACCTGTGGAGCAGATAGTGAGATGCAAAAGAAAAGTTTAGCACCCTTTTCACTCTACTTTTGGCTGCTTTGCATGCATGTGCAAACCGTTCTAGTACTTTCATAGCCAGAGCCAGAGTAGACTGAGTTTGTCTATATGTTATTTTGGTGCAAAAATATTTCTGATTGATATAAGCAAGTCATTGAGAAGCAACATGTATATTGGCTGGGAATGGAGCAAATTTATCATGGAGAAGGAAACACATACTCATGACCCATGCCAATAAGGCCCATAATTTGTGACGCGCAAGCCACAACACTCCTGATGGTCCAGTAAACAGCAGTGGGGATATGCGCAGTGGCAGTTAACATTTCTGGAGTGTCAGGGGTGATGTATCGAGACGGAAGCTCCTTGAACTCAAATATGCATTTGGCCACATCCATCACGGCCTTGATAAGGCTTGTAAGTGCCTCAAACTTGGGGTTCAGATTGTCAGCTCGTTCAATTATATCCGGCAATTGCTTCAGAAGTGCAACCGCTTTAGCTAGTGGGTTTGTAAGGTAAAGCTGGGCGACAAGCCAAAACTCCCCATAGTTCACGGCAAATCCAGCTAACGCTAGCACCAACTTTTCATCCCACGTGTAGTTTGATACCAAGTTGAATATTGCCAAAGTTGTTGCATGTGCATCTCCACCTCCAGAACACTTGCAGGACATCTGTTGGAAAAAAGCAGCGTATTCATAAGTGTCTTCAAACATCATGAACTTATAAACCCACAAATCTTTTCTGTCCAAACTTACCTCGCAGGAAATCTTGTTGATAGTGTAAGACAGCATCTCGATCGTTTCATGAAAGCCATTTTGAAGAGCCTTCTCTTCCAATTCATCAAGTTGTGCTTGATGAGCTCCCTAAAATATAGAAGTACTCACCAGTGATGATCAGAAACATAATAATAATGCTGAATAAATTATCATACCAGTATAATAAGAACATAAAAATATAGCATGCAAGAGGCAGTATTACTGGTTATGTATATACCTGCTGCTGAACAATGCTGGTCATGCCTAGGGCTGGAGCGGCACGGAGGAAAATGTCCTCAACAATATGAAGCAGAGGCTTCACTGAAAATTCACGGCCATCAGGAGCATGAGTGGCCTGAATTTGCTTCATCATTGCAGTGCCATCAGACGATGAAAACATACTGCGTTCACGGCCATCAGGAGCATGAGTGGCCATGGAGGTCAAAGAAAAATATATAGATTCAAATTCTAAGAGGGAAAGAGAGAGGAGTGAACAGCTTGTGTTGGTATGGATTTGGTTAGCTGATCCGAGACTTGTATTTAGAGGTCAAAGCTAGAATTAATACCTTGCTTCAGACGGGGTTTAAGGTCTAAAGTGTCCCAGGGATATAATTTTGGTTAAGGTCCTGTCTATAATTAATGTAACTGATTTTACTCTCTTTTGGCTTTGATTTTAACAATGTTGTGGAAGATTCGAATACTATGATTGCTGATTTTACTTCTATATATTTTGTGGAACACGTTGATGCCGAGCATGTCACAGGTCCATACTTTCCAGTCAGCCCATGATCGGAATGATGTTTCGGCGGCAATGCCCTTGCTATGCATGTTGAGACTCAGAAGCTGAAATCCTTCCGTTTTCTTACAGAAATCATGAACGAATCAATGTAATTTACTCTTTTCAAGAGATCTCTGGAATTCAAATTTCAACGTCATAGAATGAAATTACGTTCTCAAACAAAGAGAAAGGCAGCAGTACTCTGATCATATTATTATGATGAAAGGCAACATTCAATCCACTAGCAATTATCTGTGCTGCAGTCGTGTGTAAAACAAAACCAAACGAGCTCATCATAATGAATTATCAAAATAAATAAATAAATAAATAAATTTATATAGTTTATTGAAACTAATTAATTAGTTTTTATAATATAAAAAATGACTAAACAATCATATTTACCATCCTTAATTCAATGGGATTTTCTTTTCTTCTAAAAAGTTGCTTCTTTTCTGTTTAGATCTCTTCATCTCACATGCTCCTTTGCTTTCTATTTTCTTTTTATTTCTCAAAAACGAAAAAATAAAAAATAAAAACCGAAACAAATATAAAATTGAAGAAAGGAACATCCAAACCAAGCCTTTTGTTTATCTTGGTTTTTTTCCTTTTTAAGTAATTTTTTTTGTTTAATTTAGTTTGTTATTGTTTAATTTTTTTCTATTCAGTTATCAAACTTTCATGACACGAATCCAAGGTTTGATGAGTTAACCTAAGATAAAAACAAAATAGAAAAAAAAGAGGCATAAAAACAAAAAAAAGAGAAAAAAACAAAAAAAAATTCTTCAATTAGCCAAACATAAGATAACTAAATAGAAAAAAGGCATCAACCAATAACTAAATAGAAAAAAAAATCATATTAATGAACTAAATTAAATAAAAAAATATTAATTCAAAAGAAAAAATAACAGGAAAAAAACTTATAAGAAGGAAAAAATTAATGAAGAAAAAGAAAAAATAATCTAAATTAACTCGGTTAACCCGTCAAACCTAAGATCCGTGTCATGAAAGTTTGATAACTAAATAGAAAAATATTTAATATCAACAAACTAAATAAAAAAATTAATTAAAAAGAAAAAAAACGTCAATCTTTTCACCGAGGACTGCACTGTGCAGTCCACAATGAAAGACATAAAAAGAAAAAAAAGCAAAAAAAAAACTAAAAGCATCAGCCTTTTCAGTGTGGATTGCATACAATATTAAAAGATGACATCGGAAGAAAAAAACTAATGAGAAAAAAGAAAAAAACTGAATCAGCTGAGTTAACTCGCCAAATCAGGTTAACCCGTCAAACCCGGGATTCGTGTCATGAAAGTGTGATAACTAAATAGAAAAAAGATTTAATATTAATGAACTAAATTTAAAAAAAAGATTAATTAAAAAGGAAAAAACAAAGAGAAATACCTATAGGAAGGAAAAAACTAATGAAGAAAAAGAAAAAAAAATTGAATTAACTGGGTTAAACCATCAAACTTGGGATCCGTGTCATGAAAGCCTGATAATTAAACATAAAAAAATTAATGTTTAGAAACTATAGAAAATAAAAATAAACTAAAGGCATAAGTTTTTTCACTGTGGATTGCATCGTGCTATTCAAAATAAAAGGCTTAAAAAGGAAAAGAAAAAAGGAAAAAAAAAACAAAGGCATACACTACGGGTTAATTTTTTTTCTTGCATAAAAAATATCAAAAAATACTAAGATCTAAGAATGTTAGGTCTTTCTGCAAAGATATACCCAAAAGCCTTGGGTCTAACTGCAACGATTGACCCAAGAATACTATTTATAATATTAATAATAACATTAAAGTTACATAACTTAAGTTTAAGTGAGCCTGACTGCAACATCGGACCCTAGAGCATTGGATGTGGGTTTGACTACAAAGTCATGTTATAAAAGTGTGATAATTAAATAGATTAATTAAAAAAAATAAAGGAAAAAAACCAATAGGAAGAAAAAAAACTAATAAAGAAAAGGAAAAAAAAATCTAAATTAACTGGGTTAACCCTTCAAATCAAGTTAACCCGTCAAACCTGGGATTCGCGTCATGAAAGTTTGATAACTAAATATAAAAAAGCAATTGACGAATTTACCCAAAATTAACTGGGTTAACCCGGCAAACCAAGTTAACTCGTCAAGTCCGGGATACGTGTCATGAAAGTCTGATAATTAAATACAAAGAAATTTAACATTAACAAACTAAACTAAATGAAAAAAATTAATTAAAAAAAAAATCCGGGTTAACTCGTCAAACTAGACTAACCCATCAAACCCGGGATCAAACAAAAAAATTCATTAAAAAAAAACTAAAAAAAATATTTAGCGTTTCATTTCATTTTTAGTATATATTATATTATAATATAATATAATAATAATAATTATTATTATAATATAATAATTATAATAATATAATATATTAAAGATGGGAAAGTGAAAGGCGTTGGAAAGCTATTAGCTTTCCCACGCTTTTTAGAGTATTAGTTAATGATTTTTGATCTTATCAAACTTGAAATAATTAATAGCCCAAACTTTATGAAATTCCAAAGAATGACAATATGGGGACCAAAATCTAAGCATAAGGTGGAAAAGGAAAAGGACAAGGAAGAACCTTATATTCTCTAGACTTGAAGGCCAAGGAACGTGGGAATAAGGCAGGCGTTCAGCACCTATACCCGGGAGGGTGGGTAAAACAGAGTTTTAAAATTTGAGATCCGTCACCTAAAACCATCTAATTTAACATCAGACTAGTTTGGATTGAAAAAAAAAAAAAATGATTTAGTGATGGTTTGACCGAGGTCTGGCTCGGTTATAATATGGCTATCAATTCATTGATTTATTTTTATTTTTTTTTATCAAAACGATATTATTTAAATTCTTTTAAAAAAATTAGATCAACTTAGATTAATCATCCTGACTCGTAACATAGACTTGCCTTTGTTGTTTTAGGTCGAGTTTTAAAATTATAGTGAATGAGCTACTGAGTTATTGAGTTAATCTACTAGAGTTATCA
>Ga0325405_1004455_pt1 | contig 14292 bp, 10 predicted proteins | sample PopdelMetagenome_21_FD_205663 | JGI IMG/M metagenome (GOLD analysis project Ga0325405, IMG submission 205663) | Populus deltoides microbial communities from Bellville, Georgia, United States - Xylem-Control-R2 | ecosystem: Host-associated > Plants > Phyllosphere > Stem > Wood/Secondary xylem... | reverse complement strand
TTTTCTAAAAAACTAAGTCATTAAATGTTGTATCATGCTCGTTATTGGTTGCTAAATGTATATGTTAGTAGTAATAATTTTTTTGAAAGTTTTTATTGATTGGTTATTGTGTTATATGTGCTATTAACAAAGATATTGGTTAATGACAGTACCAAGAAATAACATTGGTGTAGAAAACTATCTTCATAAAAAAAAATCATGTGATTAAAACAATATGTTCACCTGAAAAATTTGTGTATGACTCTAGAAATTAAACAAAATGCACCGAGGTGTGTGCATGACATGGCTCGGTAATGAAGTAAAGAAAAGGAGAGGGGGAGAGAGAGGGTTGGCCGTTTGATCTATATAAAAATAGAAGGTTGACTTAATATCTAGAAATGCATGGGAGGTGAATTGTTTTTCATGGGACGTGTAATTTTTTGCCACGCAAACTGGCTATTGTCGAGCCATTTGGGTCAAATTAAAATAACTATATTTTTTTTAAAATAATTCTATGCACCATTAGCTCCCAAGTCTTTTAATTTCATACGACAATTTCAAATACTTATATACTTAAAGAGTATTTTCACTAAAGGTACATAAATATGGAGACATTTGTGTAAGCAAACATTGCATGGAGATTTTCATAATCATTGTTTTAAAGATGTGAAAATCTTCATAGAGACATGGATGGAGTTTTTCCTAGGTAACTTGGAGATGTTCATGGAGGCTTTCGTTAGAGTTGTAATAATTCAATTCTAATTCCCTTAAAAATTTCTTTTTATTTTATTTCTTTTTAATTTTTATTAAAAAAAAGAGAACCAAAAAAATTAAGAAAAATTCAAATTTAAAAATATTTTTTCTTAGTTCAATCGCCATGTTTCCATCAAAACTAGGCTCATCAGGTCAATACAGGTCAAACAATGTCACTAGGGTAAAAAAATGAGTTTTAAGCCGTTTCGGGTCAAAATCATCATTTTCGGTCAAAACCAGGTCAATATGGATCAAACAATGTCGACCAGGGTAAAAATGAATTTCAGGTCATTTCGGGTGAAAGCGAGTCCTCCAGATCAACACGGGTCAATTCATGTCGATTAGGGTCAAGTGATCCACAATCTCTAGGGGCACTAAATTACCATGCTCGCGTCCATACCGTACATTTTTTAGAGACTCTCTCTTCCTTGTCAACAATTCTCTCTCATTAGATCTCCTAACTCGGACCACATCTCACGAAGAAACCACCAATTAAAGATTCCTTTATTCATCGCGAGCAAACCCCAGGTGGTGTTAATCATCGTTGATGTCGTATCTCGATGAAAAAAAGGCCGCTACATCTTTGACCATCCAAAGCTTCAAGCCAGTGATTCTCTCTCCTCGGCCATCAATGAGATCTATTAGATTTTGCCCTTGTTTTCTCGAATTATCACTGGAAAATTTCAATCCTCTCCAACAGTGGCTGCGCGTGGGCTACACGCCATTAGAGCTAGTTTAAATTTCTTTTACAAGTATTTGTATTTTATTTATGTGTTTTGTAAAATACTCTAAATAGAAAAAATGACAACACAAGTCCAACACCTAAATTTTCCCATCGTCACTCATGGGTCCAACACCTAATTTTTCACCACCCAAATGGGTCCTATACCCGTTCCAAAAATCCAAAATAAAAATATATTTTTTCTACAAAAATAATAATATTTTGTTTTTTTATAGGCCAATATAGTTTTAACGATTTAACTCATCGACATGACATAATCGATAATAAGTAACAGCTTGTGATTACGAGTGATCAAATGGTTCAACTTACTAACATAATTTGATTGACAAAAAGTCACAGGTAATGATCAGAAGTAACCAAATTGGTTAGCTTACTAACATGATTTGATCGATAAATAATCATAGATTATGATCAAGAGCAACAAAAAAATGTCAATTCATTAGTATAATTCACACCATAGAATGGATAGTTTCACATTTAGCCTAAAGTTGATTTTTTTTCTTTCACATTTTACATGTGTTTCACTTTGTAAATAAATCACTGATCAAGCACAATAAACTTCTAGCAATGAAAGACAACCGAAAATGCAACTTACCTCAGTTAAAATGCTTTAGGGTGATGGTATCTTCATTTTAGTATAACTAGTCCTTTACCTTGAAACTTTTGGAGACTAGTTAAGGTTTCTAATGATCATAATATTAGGTGAAGACTCCGTAAACAAGACATTTCCCCTCAAATAACAAAACACTAGAAATCTTGTTTCAATATATTTTTCTATAGAAGTCGTTGCAGTGTCCACCAAGGCACGACGAAATGGCGACTCCACTGGGAAAATTTTGGACTAAGCTTTGTTGTATGTCTTTTAATTGCTATTGTGTTTATTATGCTTGCTTATTTATTTTCATGCCTTTACTGCTTTTGCATCACTTTTTGAAACACATACTTTAAACTTTAGGATAGGTAAGGAAGTAGCGGTATCCCAATGACTTTTTAGCGTGGGTAAGACTTCTGAAACCATCAAACTTTTTTTTTATTGTCCATTTGAGTATGTTTAGTATGCCGATGTGACACGATCTTAGCCTATGTTATTCGTACCTAATAGGCCTCATATCAACTTTTTGGGGATGATCACTAAGCAAACGAAAGGCTTCTTTAAAAACCAATTTAGATAGAAAACCTACCTCTATATTCACAATGGCTAAAACTTTCCTATAGGATGTATCCTGTAATATCATTAATATGGGTGATAAGATGGTTGTCACACAAAATATTACACTTGTTCAATTTCAATAAGAGTTTGAGTCATTATAGTTGACTGAGAGGGATTGCTCGAGACTGAATGCTAGTGAGTTGCCTCATATAAAAAGTTTGAATGGCCTTATAAATGAAACCAATAAATTCACGTAACTATGGGATGAGATAAGTATACAATATCAGGTGGATTTTACAAACAACGAGTAGGTCACCCATGAGAATTAGACCTACTTGGAAAATCTTTAAATGATTCGAAAGCCATCTAGATAGGGATAATGAATCTATTAATACAACGAGGCCTTCGAAAACCTAACTTCAATAGCAGTGTTAACCATAAATGTTTCAAGAGGTGAGGAACTCTTTGAAAAAACTTTGTAAAGAATTGTTAAAATGGTACAATTCTCTAATCGAGGTAAATTGTTGAGATGATACAATCTTGTCTTGATCCAAATAGATATGTGAATCAATTTCTACCTCACTTTCTGACAAAATGATCCCTTTATGAACCCTAGTCTTTCCAACGAAAAAGAATCGTTGAGATGATACGATTCTTTTCTCATTTCTTTTCTGATCGAGGTAAATTGCTGAGGTGACATGATCTTGTCTCAATTTAGGTATATTTGTGAATTGATTCTACTTACTTTTTGACAAAAGGATCCCTTTATGGATCCTAGTCTTTCTAATGAAAAAGAATCGTTGAGATGATACTATTCTTTTCTCATTCTCTTTTGATCAAGAAAATCATTGAGATAATACGATTTTGTCTCGATTCAGGTAAATCTATGAATCGATAATACTTTATTTTTCAAGAATATGAATCTTTTCATTTCAAGAGATCTCCATCATTTTCCTTTATTTACACATTTACTATGTAAAGCCTTTTTCAAAACTTTGTGTCGTAAGTATTGTAAAGAGAGTTCCCCAAAATTTCCTCATGTTTTATTTGTTTTCTATTTTTATTAAAAAAAGATAAAATTCAAAAAAATTAAGAAAATTTCAAAATTGAAAATATTTCTTTTCTCAAGTCAACTGCCATATTTCCATCAAAATCGGGTCCACCATGTCAATACAGGTTAAACCATCGACTAGGGCAAGAAATGAGTTTCAAACCATTTCAAGTCAAAACCATCATTTTTGGTCAAAATCAAGTCTACCAGTCAAGACAAATCAAACCATGTCGACCAGGATAAAAACTAGGTTTCAGGTCTTTTCAGGTCAAAACCGTTATTTTTTGTTAAAACTAGGTCCACCGGATCAATACAGGTTAAACCATGTCGATCAAGGTAAAAATGAGTTTCAGGCCATTTTGGGTCAAAGCCATCATTTTCGGTCAAAATCGGGTCCACCTAGTTGATACTGGTCGAAAGATATTTTTCAGTGTTTGAAATTATTTTTTTGGTAATCAAATTTAATTCTTAAAGTTGAAACAAACCTTTTCTAATATTGATTTGAGGTTTTAGTTTTACCCATATATATATATATATATTTATTATTATATATAATAAAATAAAAATTAATAATACATAAGTTTTTTTTTCAACGGAGCAATTGATGCAGGTGAAAATTTTCTTTAAGATACTCCATGTCTTTTGCTCATTGGCATGTGAATTGGCTATAAAAAACTAATGCAAAGTTAAAAAAAAAAAAAGAAGGAATGTAATATGATTAGTTTTTCTTCATCCTAGTAGGATATTGATTTAAAAAAACAATTTAAAAAATATCAAAAATATACCAACAGTAGATGTAATAATAATTAGATTTGAATCCTTGATTGGATCTGATCTAATAGGGCTTACTACACTGGATTAAAGCCCAAATCCATCTCAGCCCTTAACAAATTTATCCTTTGATCCTATATTACCACGCCATCCTGTGTATCAAGCATCCAATGCACCTTATCACACCAAAACAAGTATCTGTCAATCAAAATCATCTGATCAAGTTTCAGATCAAGCCAACCACAACTGAGGGATCAATCCAGAACTAATCAAGCAATCCACAAGTTCTAAGCGCACCAGATTACCATGCTCGCATCCACACTGTAACATTTTTTAGATACTTTCTTTTCCTCGTTGGTGATTCTCTCTCTTATCAAATCTCCCAACTCTAGCCATATATCACAGAGAAACCACTACATAAAGACTCCTATACTTATCACGAGCAAACCCTAGATGGTGTTCATTGCCTTTGACACCGTATCTCGCTGGAAATAGGCCATGACATCTTTGACCAACCGAAGCTTCAAGTTGTTGATTCTCTCTCCCCGGCCATCAAGGACCACCACCACCATTAGAGTCATGTCATTGATATCTATTAGATTCTGCCATTGATGTTTGGAATTCTTGCCCAAAAATTTCAGCTCCCTTCAATAGTGGCTGCACATGGGCTATACGTGCCATTAGGGGTATTTTGAAATTTCCAATGAAATTTAAGATATCTTGGTATTTTTCCTCCCTCAAATAGTGGCTACATATGGGCTACACATGCCATTAGGGGTATTTTGAAATTTCCAATGAAACTTAAGATATCTTGGTATTTTTCCTAACCAGTAGCATTTAAGTAAATTCAGGGACTTCTGGGTATTTTTAAAAATTTTTACAAGTATCTTTATTTTATTTTTGTATTTTGTAAAATATCTTAGATAATAAAAATGACAACATGGGTCCAACGCCTGAATTTTCTTGTCGTCGCACATGGGTTCAACACCCAAAATTTTCACCATCCATACGGGTCCAACACCCATTCCAAAAATCCAAAATAAAAATATATTCTTTTTGAAAAAATAATAATATTTTGTTTTTTTTATAGGCCATTATTAAAATATATTTTTTTCTAAAAAATAATAATATTTTTCTTTTTTATAAGCCATTATAGGTTTAATAGTTTAACTCATCGACATGACTTAATCGATAATAAGTAATAGATTGTAATTAGGAGTGATCAAGTGGTTCAACTTATTGACATGACTTGATCGACAAATAGTCATAGATGATGATCAAAAGTAACCAAATTGGTTAGCTTACTAACATGATTTCATTGATAAATAATCATAGGTTGTGATTAGGAGTAACCAAAAAAATTATAATTCATTAGTATTATCTAAAGGTAGTAATTGAAAATGACAAAAATAATTCACACCATAAAATGACTAGTTTAATCTTTAGCCTAAAGTTTTTTTTTCACATTTTCTTGTTTTCACCTTGTAAATAAATCACTAATTAAGCACAATAAACTTTTAGCAATAAAAGATAATTGATAGTACAACTTATCTCAGGTAGGATGTTTTAAGGTGATAGTATCTTTGTTTTAGCATAACCAATCCCTTATTTTGAAACCTCTGAAGACCAGTTAGGATTTCTAGTTATCATAATACTATATGATGACTATGTAAACAAAACATTTCCCCTTAAAGCATAAAACCCTAGAAAACTTGTTTCAATATTTTTTCTATAAAAGTCGTTGCGAAGTTCGCCGAGGTGCAACGAGAGTCATGAAGAGTTTTTGTTTTCATGGAGACATAGAGAATTTTCATTTCATGGAAACATAGAGAATATTTGTTGGAGACTATATAGAAAAACTACTAATTTTACTAAAAAGTTGAAAAATATTATTTCAAGTAAGTGGAGATACAATTCCTTAAAATCATCTAATTTCAAGTAGCTCATTAAGTGTGTAGATTTCTTTCCTTTCTTGATTTAGTTTTTATCTATCTTTTCATAAATTACTAGAGGTAACCTCTAGTAATCAATCTTTCTATCTACTTTTTTAAAGCATGGCATTCCTCAATGTCATGTCCACAAACATCATGAAAATAGCAAAACTTATTAATTTTTTTTTTATGTTTGTGCTGTTTTTCTCGGAAGGAAGATATTGCATAAATTCTTATCCTTTGATAACAATTAGTACCTTAGTATGTATGGTGGTCAGAATTGTGGTTAAGAGATTATAAAATATCAGGCGATCACAAATGTGTCTCTTGATACTTTTCTCAGATGTTCGAGTAGGAGAATGATGATGTTGGGGTGTTTCTACTCTTTGTGGCTAGAAATAAAGATGTCTTTATCTGTTTATGATTACTTCTTCCATTTTGATATACTTTTTCAACACTGAGGAGAGTTTTATTAGGGAAAGTATATAACCTTTTCTATAATGAATAGTTATAGATTTTATTAATCAAGGCTTCTATGAAGATAAGTTTAAATAGTCTTTCCATATTAAGCATTTTCTCATTAAACATTTGGAGATGTAACTTAATGTTCGCATCTTCTTGTTATATGATGGTGATGAGCTCAATAATGCTCTTTTTAACTATGATGTTCCTATTAAAATGCTAAATAAGTTTGGTACTTAGATCATGAAATTCAATGATGAAGGTACATTTTAGGTTATGGTACCATACAAGAGTAGATCTATAAAGTGTTGTTGGAAGAACTTTGTATATAATATCATTGTCTTGCACAACAAACTCTAGAATGCTTATCATATTTTTATGTGCTTGTTGAGGTCTGTGAGTCTATCATAATTGTCTAGGCTAGCCTATGTAAAGATGCATTGTTTGAATAGATGAGTGTGCAATAATTTATGATAAAGTGGAGATTCTTCTACTTGATAAGGACTGTACTTATTCTAAAAAACTCATAGAGTTGTGGATCTAGTCTCATATCTGGGTCTTTTCATAGAAAAAGTGCGTGAGTTAAATTCAAATAGAGATCAATGAAGATAGTTAGATCCTCGTTTAAAGCATCCTGTGTTGGAACACTTTTCATGGTTAACGTAGCTCCTTCTAAGTGTATGAGTGTGAGTAACTTCATGTCTACTTGCTTGCATGTTATTTTTCCCTATCTTATCAGATAATTAGAGTTGTATATGTGCACTTAGTGATGTATGTATGAGAACTTGTTATGTGTAAGAAAGAGTACAAAGATGTACTTGTATAGTTGTGACAAGATCATTAAACATCTACACCTAATGAGAGAGTTGTTGAAGACATATTGGAACTAATGTACTAGTTGTGAGGAGATCAATTATTCTCCCTTGTCTTAGAGTTTTGTTAGCTATGAAAAGTACTTTTTATAAGGAGTGAAAAAGAATGAACTAGATTTTATTCATTTTTCTATAAACGGTGCCACTGATAAAGTTGAGAAAAACTTCAGATATAAATTAGGCTTTCCATGGTTGTGTTCCAAGTTGGTGGATGGCTAGACTTAGCTACGATCTATGAGTTTTTCCTATAAAAGAAGTCTCATGTCAGAACATGAGACCTTCTGATGGTTAAATTAGTAAATGTGGAAGGAGTGTAGTATTTGAAGAGAAAAAAATATATATACAAAAAGATTATATGTGTAGCCTGTGTATAGAGTCTAAGACTTAAAACCTAGAACGTATATGACCAAAACCTATCTTTCTTACATAGTGAACTTGGAATTACCTTATGGAGAAGAAAAAAATGTTTTCTAGAAAATTGAATGATTAGGTGTTGTGTCATATTTTCCATTTGCAAATACCTTAGTGGTAAAAATTTTCTTCAAAGTTGTCATTAGTTGGTTATTATGTCATGCACGTTATTGGTGGAGATGTTAGTAGATGATAATCCCATGAAATAGCGTTGACGTAGAAAAATGATGCTTGATCTGTATAAAAAATATTGGGTGCATAGAAAAATGTGTGTGCTTGAAAAATTTATGTGCAAGCCTTTTAAGAACTTGACATGGCTTTGTAATAAGAAAAAGGAAAGGAGAGAGAGAGAGAGAGAGAAGAAAAGGAGGAAAGAGAGAGTTTAACTTTTGATCTTCATAAAAAAAAACCAAGGTTAACTTAGTTTGAAAGTGAATTATTTTGCTACCTCTTAAAATGTATGAGAGGTGAATTATTTTGCATGGAAGATGTAATTTTTGTTTATGTAGCATTGGTCATGCAGAACCTCGATTGATATTGTGGTAGTTATTGTTTTTCAAAGTATTTTTTGCTTGAAAATACATCAAAATAATGTTTTTCATTTTTAAAAATTTATTTTTGACAACATCACATCAAAATAATTTGAAAACATGAAAAATTCATTTAAAATAAAAAAAATATTTTTTATTTTTTTAAAATGTTTTTAAAACACACAAACAAATATGCTTACAAATTGGTGATTGTCTAGATGTTGGGCATCATGTCTTCAAGCTATTTTGGGGATCCCTAAGAAGTTATGCTTTATCATCACAAATGCGTATAAAATTCTGCAATATTTTGAACTGGATATTGCAATGTCAATAATAGTATCTTGGACTGGTAAGAATATACTGGATTTGACAGGTTTGTTGACCAAAAACTGCTCCTTGCCATTTCAAAGCAGCAATAATGGCATGCGAAGCCATCTTATAATTCAAATTAAATAAAAAATCATATGTGAAAATTAGTGTAAAACTTTTCCTTTCTTTTTTCAAAAAGGGTCAAATTATGTGTGGTTAGCTGGTTTGGTCTAGACTAGGTTTTTATAATCTAGTTTGTCTATTCATAATGTTAAATAATCCAAAGAATATAAAAAGAGGAGGCTAGAGTTTCATTAATATTGTATGATGTAATGAATTACTAAAAAAAGATTTTAACTTAACCTAAATACAAAGAGACTATATATAGGCTAAAACATAGGAAACTAAAGAGACTATCCTACCCTTAATAAATAATAAAACAAAATAACTCTATATTTCTTAACATCTCCCCTCAAATTTACGATGCGACAACTATAAGTATAGAGAGTTTGCCAAGTAGAAGACGAAAAGTGGGAAATAGAATGTAACTTTGTGAAGAAATCTACAATCTGTGAAGAAGAAGAAACAAAAGGTAAAGTGATGGTGCTATGTTTGAGATGATGACAAATAATATAACAATCGATCTCAATGTGCCTAGTTTGTTCACGAAAAACCAAGTTGTGAGCAATCCGAATAGAATTGTGGTTGTCACAACGCATAAGAATGAGATGAGAAAACAAAAACTCTCATATTTGTAAGTAACCAACATAACCAAAAAAATCTCTTTGGTAGTTGATGTCATAGCATGATACTCTAATTCGATTGAAGATTAAGAAACAATAAATTGTTTCTTTCTCTTTCAAGAAATAAGATAATCATTTAAAAAAATATAGAAACCAGTAACAGGCTTACTATCTGTGGGATCACTGTCATGATCAACATCAGAGTATGCACACAGCTCTAAGAAAAAAGTGGATAGAAGAATAAGACTCTAAAAGACTATGCTCCAAAGATATCGCAAAATACGAAGAACATCTGCCCAATTAATAAAAGGAGGAGAAGCATTAAACTGACTAACAACATGAACAACATATACAATATATGGACGAGTAATAATGAGATATACCAAACTTCAAACAATAGTACAATATAAAGTGGTATTTGGCAAGAGTAAACCATCAGAAAAAAATACCTTGCGTTAATCTCAATAGGAGTATTTATAGTCTTATTATCAATAAGCATAGCCCGCTCAAAAATATCTATAACATATTTCTACTGAGAAAGAAGATAACCTATAGGGGAGTAGGCTACCTCAATACCCATGAAGTATTGTAGAGAACCCAAATCTTTCATTTCAAACTGTCTAACTAACTATGTTTTCAAAATTAAAATACAATTAATATCGTCACCAATAATAATCATGTCATCAACATATAAAGACAAAATGATATGACTAGCATCAATGCACTTAACAAAAATAACATAATTATGACTACAAGAAACAAAACCAAGGGAAGAGATCACAATAGATAATTTCTCAAACCAAGCATAAGATGCTTGTTTGAGACCATATAATGCTTTTTTAAGCTTGCAAACATACCTAGAATCATATGAAACACTAAGAGGGGGCACTATATAAACTTCTTAAAGATCTCTATTCAAGAAGATATTTTTAACATCAAGTTGAGCGAAATACCACTGACAAACCAAAGCTACTACAATAAGAATATGAATAGTAGTCATTTTTGCAAAAGTAGCAAATGTCTTCTTATAATCCATACCATACTATTGAGAGTATCTTTTTGCAACCAATCTAGTTTTGTATTGCTCAATAGATCCATCAGAATTAATCTTGATCTTATACACCTAACGACAACCAACAACACTCTTATCAAAAGGTCGAGGAACCAAATCCTAAGTATCTATGTTATGCAAAGCAGAAAGTTCCTCATCCGTAGCTTGTTGCCAAAGAGAATCAAGAATTGCCTCTTTATAGGAAGAGGGCTCAATGAGATAATAAATAGAAGTTAAAAAGGAATTAAATGATGAAGAATAAGAAAAATCTGGTAACTTTGTGGACTTATGAATGCGTATGAATTGACGTAGAGGTAGATCCACAATCTCAGATGAAGTTGGAGGGACCATAGATGAATGTAGCTTTAGATGTGCTGGAGAGTAAAGTGTTAATACTTGTAGAATGATTAGTACGAATTGGTCGAACATGAGGAGGGGTATTTGAAGTACTAGGAACTTGAGATGATAAACTATCAGAATCCTTAGAAAAATGATCTATACGAATAAGATTAAATGTAGTCAAGTTATGAGTAATGAATGGAATGGAAAAGAAAGGTATATGCACAAGAAAAATAACATGATGAGACACATAAAGTTTCTAAGTAATTAGATAAAAGAAACGATACCCTTTTTACCTTTACCTTAACTAAGAAATACACAAATAACAGATCGAGAGGAAAACTTGCTGCATTCTATATGAGGACGAAGAACGAAATAAATACAATAAAAAACTCTAAAGAAAGAATATCAGGGGCATACTCATATAGCTTTTCAAAAAAAGATAAACCTAAAATATGAGAAAATACAATTATATTAATCAAACCTACCATAATAAGAACAACTTTGCCTCAAAACACACTAGGAACTGAAGCAAACAACAATAGAGAATGAGCAGTTTCAACAATGTGCCTATGCTTTCTTTCAGCAACGCCATTTTGCTCAGGATTATTTATACACGAGATTTGGTGAATAGTTCCATCTCAGGCAAACAACTTATAAAATTTATTAGAGGTGTATTCTCCATCCAAATTACACATAAAACATTTAATAATAGCAAAATGTTGCGTGTTGACAAGAGCTGTATATATCTCAAAGAATTCATAATGTTGTTTCATTAAATAAACCTAACAATAATGAGTATTATCATTAATAAAAGAAACATAATATTGAGACCCTTTTTTTTTATGGAAACAAGAGAACGTCCCCACATATCAGAATGAATCAAATCAAATGGAGAAAAAGAAATAAAAATACTTCGATTAAAAGGTAAAGTGGAAAATTTTGCTAGTTTACATCTACTATAATTAGAAATATCATAAGTTTTAAATTTTTTAAGGCTCCTGTGGATACCAAAAATCTTAAACGAGAAGACAAAACATGACCAAGACGAGAATGCCATAAATAAAAATTAGAAGAAGAAGGGCTCCAACAAAAAGAAGTTAAATCAACATTAGTAGCAACATTAACTAACACTTTTAACTCATCCAAAATATAGAGTCTCTTCTCTTTACGGCCTGTCCCAGTTAACTTTTGAGACTGCAAATCCTGCACACAAAAATAAAAAAAGGAAAAAATGACTAAATAATCACCAGAATCATATATTTGACTAACAGAAGCAAGATTTAATGTGAGATTCAGAATAAGATAGACAGTAGGAAGAGACAAGTGAGGTGTGATAACAAAACCAATACATGTTAAGGGCATATGAGTGCGATTTACAGTCATGATATGATTAAAAGATGAAGGGGACACAAAAATAAAAGATGAAGAATCTAGAGACATATGATGTGAAGCTCCAGAATCCAAAATTCATTTAGGATGTGACATACCTGAAAAACTATGAGGTAACTGACCTACTGAAGAAGAAGTAGACATAGCTTATGACTATAAGGAGAGAAACTTCTGAAATTGTACTAGGATCAGTGAAAGGACTTGATGAGATTGTTGCTCCAGTATTATAGTGTAGTGGTTTGTAACCTTGAGATAGTTTATAAACATTAGATTGTGACCGATTGCTAGGTTTCTAAGCTTGATTATGTTGTCTCAGTTTAAGACACTAAGCCTTTCAATGACCTTTCTACTTACAGAAATTACACTCGTCGAAGGCAAATCTTATGTAAAGCTTATTCTTATTAATGGAGAATGACTTAAAATATACTACTAGCATAAAAGGATTAGAGGTAAAAAGAATCTCCTTTTTAGAATAAGACCAAAGACATATTTTTTCAGTCAATAACTCACTAACAACTGAGTCAATAGAAGGAAATGGAGAACGATGTAAAATTAAACCTCTAAGTTTTTCAAAATCATTATGAAATGTTATTAAAAACTATATCAATCATTGCTGCTCTCTACGATTAATATAGGCACCATATGCATTTAATTTTGTTGATTCTATAAGAGCCAATTGATCTTAAAGATCTGTCATAGAAGAATAAAACTCCTAAATGTTAATATTCTTCTAGTTAAGAGCTCATATGTCTTTCTCCAATTGATCCTGCTTTGTAAAATTTGATTGAGTAAAGAACCTTTGCAGATGATCTCAAATCTCATTTGTTGTGTCATACTTCACCGGCTGTGTACTTATGGAATGCTCAACAGAATTGTTAATCCAAGTAATGATCTTTGCATTGTTTGCTTCCCAAACATCTATCAAAACAGTATAACCCTCATCAGTTTTCTTAGGTTTCATAAGTGTTCTACTAACATATCCCCATATCTTTTTACCTTTACAAAAAATTTTCATCATATAACTCTAATACGAATAATTTTTTCTATCCAACCTCACATTTACATATTGAAGTGAGTTGTCTCTTTTAGTAGCTATAATCAACAAATAAAGAAAAACATAATGCAAAAGAAGGGAAAACGAAATAGTAAATTGCAGAAACTGAAGGAATTACATGATCACTCCAAAAAAATATTAAATAAATCTATGTTTGAGAAAATTTTATTTGAGATTAAGTCTCATTCTATGCAAATATACTTTAATATCATGTTAAATAATTTAAAAAAAAATAAAGAGAGAAGGCTTAGAGTTTCATTCATACTATATAATGTAATGAATTATTCAAAAAATTTTTTTACTTAACCTAAATACAAAAAAAAAAAAAACTATATATAAACTAAAACAAAAAATTATAAAGACATTAGTGTACCCTTAATAACTAATAAAATAAATAACTACTTATTTCTTATCACACAAAACCGGCATCAAGAATCCTTAATAGAGGTAGCAGCCCCTTTGACGGCACTGGAGCTTTTGACGTTGTGATGCAGAGTCAATGCCCGTGGACGCCTTGCAAAATGCCCACGCCACTGAGCTTTAAACCCTTGACATTCTCAACCTTTTCATTTTCAAAGCAACTGCTTCTCCACAAAAAAAGCATTGCCTCTATTAGCTCTACAATCAGAGGAATCGTTTCTTACCCTTCTCTCATGGCCTCCTCACCTTCCGTTTCCACGACACAGAAGGATGCCTTTTCCACTCAAAACGACTCAACGCGGAAGACCCAACAGCCATTACAAGTACCCCAA
>Ga0325405_1004454_pt1 | contig 14298 bp, 15 predicted proteins | sample PopdelMetagenome_21_FD_205663 | JGI IMG/M metagenome (GOLD analysis project Ga0325405, IMG submission 205663) | Populus deltoides microbial communities from Bellville, Georgia, United States - Xylem-Control-R2 | ecosystem: Host-associated > Plants > Phyllosphere > Stem > Wood/Secondary xylem... | reverse complement strand
AGGATTTTGTGTGGTCCACAGTTGAGATGACTACATGTATATTCATTGCTCTTAATATGAAGATGCTTCTGCCTCCGTGTCTCTTTCTTAGATGAGCCAAGGCAACATACAGCTTGTGCTACTTAGGGAACGTTTGGTACTGCGTTTGTACCTGCGTTTCCTCCAAATTTGAATTTTTTTTTTTTTTTTTTTTACTAAAATTGAGTGCGGTTTGTACTTTTTAGATCGTTTTGATGTGCTGATGTCAAAAATGATTTTTAAAAAATAAAAAAACATCATTGGCATGCATTTCGGCACGAAAAGCTATTTGAAAAGCACCCGCAACCACACTGCCAAACACGCTCTTAGGTTGGCGCCCGCCACACTGGGATAATTTTTATTTTGGCATAAAAAAATATTAAAAAAATAAATATATTTTTAAAAATAAAAAATATAATATTAAAGTAATTAGCATAATATGATATGGAACACATGATAATGAAGAGTTGCAGTCAAATCAAGACCTACAAAAAAAAAAAATGAAGAGCTATAACTAGCCATCATTAATCAAGATTTTAGAGACTTTGAATTTGATCTTTAAAGCTAGCTAAATTTAATAAAGTTAATCTGGTCATAGAACGAATCTAGACATTTTTCTTTATTCATGCATTTTAATGCTATCTGGAGTTTCATTGGCTTGTTGCTATATTTAGTTGGTTGTAATCACAAAGGAGGACACATTAATTTTAATAAATTTATTCAGTTCAAAATTATTGTTAAATTTTGAAGCTACTTTTCGTCTTGTTGAACGATATCAACAATCTTCATCTTCGTGAACGAGATCACGATCCAACAACATCTTGTTCTGCGTCAGGTGGTATCAGAGTCAGGTCTTATGATGGCTAGGCAAGATAATGATATTGGAGAGCGTCTTACAAGGATAGAGCAAAGTGTAGAGGAATGGCTAGGAACATTGAAATGCTGAATGAACTTGTTAAAGGCTTGCAAATCAATGCCCCACCCCCACAAGGCCAGAGAGCAGCCCCTATAGTTGCAAGGGAAAGATCGAACTTGCGTGAGGAACATGTTGTACCTTTACACATTGAATTTGAAGATGAAAATGAAGAGGGCTTTGGAGGTGACTTCAGACCACGTGCTAGAAATGGGAACCAGCAAGGTGAATCCTATAAAATGAGGGTTGATCTACCTTTTTTCAGTGGTGTAGCAGATATTGAGTAGTTTCTTGATTGGATATATGAAGTGGAGCGTTTCTTTGATATTATGAGGACTGAAGCTGAACGTAAGGTGGATTTTGTAGCTTATAAGTTACGTGGAAGTGTTGGTGCATGGTGACAGCGTCACCAGGATTTGTTAAGGATTAAAGGACAACCTCCTATTCGGAATTGGACTCAAATGAAAACACTCTTAAAGGGTCGTTTTCTTCCATTAGATTATGAACAAGTCATTTTTCAACTATTTCAGAACTATTATCAGAGTACATGTTCAGTGTCTGCTACATTGAGGAGTTTTTACGTTTGCAAGCTAGATGCAATTTGAATGAAAATGAAGACCAACAAGTTGCGCGTTATGTGAATGGATTGAATTATAGTGTTCAAGACTATTTGGCCATGCAAGGTATATGGTCGGTTGATTAGGCTCAAAATTTAGCGTTGAGGGCAGAGCGTATCATACAATCAAAGAAGACATTAAAGGTTCCTATGAACCCACGGTTTGATCCTAGTACTAAAGCTTCATCAAGTAGAATTGAGAACAAGCCTGCACATTCATGGGGTAAAGGAGGTGAAACTAAGAAGCCAGAGCCAAAGGAGAGGCAAGGAGCAATGCAAAGAATCTGATGTTTCAAGTGCAATGAATTAGGCCACAAATTTAGTGACTGTGCCAGACGCAAATTTGTCAATATCACTCAGTAAGAACTTGAAGGAGATTATGAAGAGCATAACACAACTGAAGAGGATTGCAATTGTGAAGTGGATGAGGAAGATGGTGAGGAAGTGGTATGTGTTGTAAGGAGACTATTATACACTCCAGCACAAGCAGACGAATCACAACGTAAACGGATTTTTGAAGGCAAGTGTTCTGTAACCAACAAAGTGTGTAAGCTGGTGATTAATAGTTGCAGTTGTGAAAATCTGGTTTCAAAAAGCCTTGTTGAGCATCTTAAGCTTAAGACACGGCCATATCCAACCCCTTATAACATTGGGTGGATAAAGAAAGGGCCTAGCATGAAGATTACTCAACAATGTTATTTACCATTATCTTTGGGAAAGACTTACAAATCTGATATTCTTTGTGATGTTGTGGAGATTGATGCTTGTTATGTATAACTAGGCAGGTCGTGGCAGTTTGATATTGATGCAATCTACAGAGGAAGAGACAACACGTATGTTTTTTCTTGGAATAACAAGCAGATAGTTGTGGTTCCCAGTCATCCCAGCAGCACTTCACTAAAGGTGGAAGAGAAGACTATTGTCTGTAGCTTTTAATGAGAATGAGTTTGTGGAAGATATGAAGAAAACCAAATCTTGTGTTTGTTTAATAGGAAAAGGAATGGAACAAGACATACCAACCCCACTTGAAAAGGTTCACTGTTTATTGGCAGAGTTTGAAGATGTATTAGCAAAGCCAACACACTTGTCTCCAATGCGAGATATCCAACATTGCATTGATTTTGTTCCAGGAGCTAGCTTACCAAATCTTCCCTGTTATCGTATGAGCCCTCAGGAGCATGACATCTTTGTCATAACCTAATTTTGGGTTATTTCCTAAATTTTTTTTCAAAATAAAAAAAATAAAATAAAGGTTGGCAACATGGAGAAAGCAGGCTGGGAAATCAAGCTGAAATTTTTGGAGGAAATTCAAGGCCTAATTGTACCCCACTATGCCCCAAAAAAGAGAGAAAATACAAATTCAAGGTCAAATTAAATGATTATTAGACGAATTTGCATAAAAATTAAGTCCAATGACATAATTAAATTTTTAATAGGCCAATTTGATTTAATCATGAGCCAAATTAAATTTTAATTATGTTTAAGAATTAATTTGGGTCCAATTGAAGGATTTAATTAAGTGCAAGGACTTAAATATACTTTAAATGGGTCAAATTAATTTTATTTGGGGCTTAATTGGTGAAACATTAAGTTTAGGAGCCTAATTTGGGCTTAATTGAAGAGATTGGAATTTTAAGAGACCAAATTTAATTTTTACCATGTTAATTGATTGAATTTAGGGGCTAAATTGCAAGAAAATTGAAGTTTTGGGATCAATTAGGGGTTAAATTGAAGAAATTGACGGCCAATGATGTTTCTATAAAAAGCGCCAAACTATAGGGGTGAAATTGACAAAAAAACCGAGGGTGAAATTGAAGAAATTGAAAGTTTAATGGTCAATTAGGGGTTAAATTGACAAAATCCGAGACTATGGACCATATTGTAAAAGGCGCGTAACTTCGTGGCTGCAATTGAAGTTCATTAGGGGCTTAATTGCATTAAATCAAAAGTTTAAGGTCTATTATGGGTTCAATTGAAAGCAATTGAAAGCTGGAGGATGAAATTGAAAATCAGTTTAAATCCTTAATTCAACCTAAAACGGCGCCGTTTTGAGAGAGAAAAAAAGGGGACCAGACGATGCGTCGTCTGGTCACTGTTCATTATCTTCTTCTTTTACCCGAAAGAAACTGCTTTGGAGCCTTGTTTGTAGGTGCATTTAATGCTTTATTTCTCCATCAAATCGAACAAAAATTGCACGAAACGGATCCCCTACAGTTCCTTTACAACCCCATGTAAACGATGCGGGATGAATGACAGCACGGAGACACCGGCGATGGCGTGAAGAGGTCAACTCAAGCAGCCTTTTCCTGCAGATTTGACAACTCAGGGAGGCTACTTTGAACCAACGGTTGAGATCCTTCTCAGCAGAATCAAGGGCTAACATTTTACCCCGGTGCATATGAGATTACCCTCTTCCACCGACTATAAATAGAGGCTGAGTTGATGGCCCGAGGGAGGAGAAAATCGGGTCCAAAGTCGGCCAAAAACCAGCCTCTCTGCCTCGTTTCTGCAGTTTTTTTCCTCTCCCTCTCTCTCTCTGCCATTCCAGCCACCACCAGCTTCTCCATCATCATCTCCACCACAGGAAGCCAACACAACCACCCACCGACCACCAAGAGCCACCGTCGGTTTCTCTCTCCTCTCTACAACCCCTCCTGTTTTCTTCTTCTTCTTTTGCTTCCTCTGCCACCGGCCACATCTCTACTACGACCTCAGCCATCATCCTCACGTCAGCCCCTCTTCGTATCAACCAGCCAGGCTTCCATTTAGGCACTCCGGTGTCAGGTAGCGTCGCCCCTTTTATTGCTACAATTAAGTTGCTGCATGCAGAATGAATTCTCGTTCTGCATGTAGTGCAATTACTTTGCATGGTTGTTGGGTCGGCCAACAACTATGCGGGCTTGGGCTGAACCATTTAAGTTCGGCCAGGCCCAAAAAAGGATCTCGGCCCAACCCTTTTGGGCCGATATCGACCCACTGCTTTTCTGGGTTTATGCCTGGCCCAGTTATCTGGGCTGGCCCAGCCTACTTGTTTTAATAATATTTAATTAATATATAATATTATATTATATATTTCCTTTTTAAAAAAAAGACGAAGAATTCCAAAAAATTCAAAAATCCTTTTAAAAAAATTGTGATTTTCTCAAATATTTTTCTACCAATTTTACGTAATATTGGGTTGTATATTTACACTGTAAAATACAAATCTGGTATTAATATACCCGGTTTTCTTTGAAATATTTTAAAAAAATTCAAAGCATTTTTAAAAAAGAAAAAATATTTTGTTACATACGGCCAAATCCTAAAATTTTTCCAAGCATATTTTTCATAAAAAAAGCATCTTTTTCATGTTTTAAAAAAATAAAAAATGGATATCATAACCAATTTATGATTATCCATTAGGATTTGGCCAACATGTCAAAAACTTTTTCCAATCTTTTTTTTAGGATCCAGATGTGGACTTTAATATTTGTAGGGTGTAAATTTACACGATAAAGTACACCATCAAGTATTAAAGATACAAGGTGTAAAAATGCGATGCTAAAATTCAGACTTTAGAATGGTTAGGATTTAACCCAATAAGGTAGAGACTTTTTTATGAAAAAAGATCTGTCTTGAGTCTTAGAAAAGACCAACGAATAGAAACCCGACTTAGAAAAAAAACAATCAAACAACAATGCAGCTTACCTTAGGTAGGGTGCACTGGGGGTGATGCGTCTTCCCCTTGCATAACCAGTCTCTTACCCAGACTCTCGCAGACCATAGGTTCCTAGTGACCATAATACTAGGTAGCGACTCCTAAACATTAATAATAATTTTATGATTAAATCCAAAAAATCTTCCCAACACACAACACCCCTCATCAGGAGGCACAAAAAGAAGCCTCTGCCATCACTTGACGACGTCGCACGCCCCGCGACAATCTTGAAGGAAAAGGTAGAGGAGCTGTTATAAAAAAGGCATTTCAGAGAGAGCATTAGTCCTTGTGCAGTGTCTGCTCTGCTCACTCTAAAGAAGGATGAAAGCTGGCAGATGTGTGTGGATAGTTGTGCCATAAATAAAATAATTGTAAGGTATCGGTTTCCCATCCCCCGACTTGATGATTTGTTCGATTAGTTGAGCGGTGCTAAACTATTCTCAAAGATAGACCCGCGGAGTGGTTATCATCAAGTCAGGATCCGTGTCGGAGATGAATGGAAGACAACTTTTAAGATGAAGGATGGATTCTATGAATGGTTAGTCATGCCATTTAGGTTATCCAATGCACCAAGTACTTTTATGCGCCTTATGACTAAAGTACTCAAACCATTCATGTCACACTGTGCCGTTGTTTATTTTGATGATATTTTAATATATATAGTAAGAATATCGATGAGCATCTTGATCACATTAGGCAAGTTTTGGTTGGGTTGAGGCAGCATGAGTTGTTTATAAAGTTAAAGAAGTGTAATTTTCTTACAAGCAGATTAGTATTTTTGGGATTTATCATAAGTAGTGAAGGGGTCCATGTGGATAAAGAAAAGGTGAAAGCTATTAGGGATTGGCCAAAACCAAAAACTATAACTGATGTAAGAAGCTTTCATGGTCTAGTATCTTTTTATCGCAGGTTTATCAGGAATTTCAGCCCCATTGTAGCACCCATCACCGATTGTTTGAAGAAAGGAAAATTCTAGTGGGGAGAATCTGCTGATCATAGTTTCAGATTGATTAAAGAAAAGTTGACGACAACCCCTATTTTAACTCTACCTGATTTTGCCATGACCTTTGAGATTGAATGTGACGGAAGCGAAATTGGCATAGGAGCTGTTCTATCTCAGGATCGGAAGCCAGTTGCATTTTTTAGCGAAAAGTTAAGTGAAGCTCGACAGAAATGGTCAACATATCAACAAGAACTCTATGCGGTGTTCCGTGCTCTAAAGATATGGGAAACATATCTCTTACCTAAGGAGTTCATTGTCTACTCTGGCCATCAATCTCTCAAACATTTTCGAGGCCAGAAATATATTGATCGTATGCTATCTAGGTGGGCAACCTATCTTGAAAGATTCAACTATGTTATTGTTCATAAATCTGAAATTACTAACTAAGTTGCAGATGTAGTAAGTCGTTGTGCCACTCTTCTTATTACTTTTTCTAATGAAGTTCCAGGTTTTGAACAACTCAATGAGTTGTATGAACATGATGCAGATTTTGGTGGTGTTTGGAATAAATACGTTTTGAAGTAGTCCTTGGATGACTACTTGGTCCAAAATAGGTATCTATTCAAAGGAAGTAGATTGTGCATTCCCAGGAGATCTCTACGTGACAAATTGCTAAGGGAATTGCATTCTAGTGATTTAAGTGGGCATGTAAGGAGAGATAAAACCATAGTTGGTTTGGAAGAACGTTATTACTAGCCTCAACTTAAAAGAGATGCCGGGAAGTTTGTGCAGAGGTGTCCAGTTTGTCAAAAGTTCAAAGGGCAATCACAGAATTCAAGTTTATATATGCCTCTGAAGATTCTTAATGCCCCCTGGGATGACATTTCGATGGATCTCGTGCTTGGTTTACCAAGAACTCAGAGAGGTAATGATGCAGTATTAGTGGTGGGTGACCGATTTTCCAAGATGTCGCACTTCATTCCTTGTCAGAAGACAACAGATGGCCATCACATTGCTAAATTGTTCTTCACAGAAATTGTTCGTTTGCATGGTGTTCCCCTCTCCATCACTTCTAACAGAGATAGCAAAATTTTGGCAGCTTTTTGGTTAACTTTGTGAAAGAGGTTTGGAACAACTTTAAAGTTTTCCAGCACAACATATCCCCAAACTGATGGCCAAACAGAAGTGGTAAACTAATGCTTGAGAAATTGAATTAGATGTATATGTGGAAACAAGAAGGGCCAATGGGATTATGCTTTAGCTCAAGCTGAATTTACTTATAACAATTCAGTTAATCGTTCTACTAGGAGAAGTTCGTTCTCTATTGTTTATACTAAAAGTCCAAGGCATGTGGTGGACTTAGTTAAACTTCCTTCTTCTATAAGCTTTGGTACAACTACATTTGATCTCGCAGATTCCTATTTACAGATGTTCCAAGAAGTGCAACAGACTTTGGAGCAGAGCAATCTTAAATACAAAGCAGATGTAGACAAACACCGGAAGCATCAAGTGTTTAAGGTTGGAGATCAGGTGATGATTTATCTAGAAAAGAAAGGTTGCCAACGCGATATCATGGCAAGTTAAGGTAGAAGCGTTATGGACCTTTCAAAGTTTTGAAAAGAATCAATGCTAATGCTTATGTGATAGATTTACCCAATAATATAAACATATCCAAGACCTTTAATGTAGCAGATATCTCTGCTTATCATTCCGAAGGCAATTTGTATGATCACTCAGGGGCGAGTTTTCTTCAAGTGGAGGAGAATGATGGGGAATCGCAGAATAATGAAGAGTTGCAGCCAAATCAAGAACTGCAGGAACATGGAGAGCTGTAACCAACCATCATTAATCAAGATTTCAGAGACTTTGAATCTGATCTTTAAAGCCTGCTGAATTTAATAAAGTTAATCTGGTCATAGAACAAACTAGACATTTTTCTTTATTCATGCATTTTAATGTTATCTGGAGTTTCATTAGCTTGTTGCTATATTTAATTGGTTGTAATCATAAAGGAGGACACATTGATTTTGAAAAATTTATTCAGTTCAAAATTATTGTTAAATTTTAAAGCTACTCTTCATCTTGTTGAACAAAATCAACAATCTTTGTCTTCGTGAACGAGATCACAATCCAGCAACATCTTGTTCTGCGTCAGTTTAATAAACTCTTAATTTAATAGTATCATTAGAAAATAAGATATCAATAATAAATAAAGCAAACAAAAAAAAGACTCAATGCAAAAGATGAATACTTGTTAATATTATGAAAATATATTTTCACAATATTCTCAAAACATCTCAATCATCTTATGTATTAACAAAATAAAAATTAAATGAGAATAGGATAATAGAAAAAAATATGAAAATAAAAAAATAAGATAAAAAAATTCAATTAGTGTTAACTTTTTAAACCATAACTCGGGTTATAAGACCGAAAGCATTATATATGAAAAAATCATGAGGGTTAAAATAAAAAAAAACAAAACAAAAAAATCCAAAATAAAAAAATACAATAAAAATAATGAGTGTTAAAATTGAAATAAAAAATAAATCAAAAGGCAACAACAAATTTTAAATTTGAGAGTTAAATTGAAAAGAATAAAAACATTAATAAAAAGACAAAAATCAAAAGAACAAATGCAAAAAAAAAAAATACATTATAAACTTGAATTGAAATGTGAAATTAAAAACAATGAAATTTTCATAAAATATTCAAGGAAAAAAAAATAAAAGATCATAAAAATAAATATCAAATCTTAAACATCAAAATATAATCATAAAAAAATTTCAACATGTTTTTTTACATAAAAAACACTTATAGATATAAATAAAAAAAATTATGCACTTATCTAATTTAACAACCCAGTAACCATTGTGTAAAGTAATGAAAAAAAAATCATTAACAATAAAAAAAAATGAAATTGAGAAAACTAAGTGAAAAATAAAGATCAAAATATCTAACATTACAATACGAGTAATTTACCTAGTTATATTTAATGAATTCTTCTATCAAAATAAATTTATAATAGAAAAACACATAAAACTTCTAATAGAAACCGACACACACATAAAATTTATTGAATAATAATTAAAAAAAATAATGCAAGGCTGCACATATAAAAAATCTTATAAAAAAATCAATGTTTAAAAAAAAAACAAATTTAATTGTATAAAATTAAGAAAAAATCACAAATGAATCATATTTACCTCTCTAAAAATTAAACACACTCAATATCATTTAAAAATAATCGTAATATAATTAAAACATAAACCAAAAGCTTATTTAAAAATATAAGCAAATAATGCATTATTTTTAAAAAACCTGAAAATAAAAAAAAGGAATTAGGCCAGGTGTTGCCGGGCCTGGTAAACCAGGCCTCGTAGCGCCTGGCCCAATAAAGCGCGTGGGCTTTTATTTTTAAAAAGAAATTTAATGAGGCGGACAACATATTTAAAAAAAAGGTGTGTCACCTGCGAAACATAGAATCCGCTCGCTGTGGTGACTGGAAAAAACAAGGTCCTTTGTTTCTTCACCTAAAATCCCATTTTCAACCTATTTTTGACCCGAAACATCTAGAAAACATCATATAGACCTTGTTAAACCAATCCATGTCCATCAAAAAGCCAATAAACCATCCCAAAACCCAAAATCCACCCGAAATTTTTTTTTTCTTAAGCTCAAATTTGTTGTTTTAGGTGTTTTCAGGGTAAACAAACACCTAATTATAACCCCCTTCATCATATGGAACCTTTTGACACAAAAATCTACCGTTTTGATGGTTGAAATCTTCCTTAGTAACCACTTTCTCTCTCTAAGATGAAATCTGGTAACTCCCTCTCTCTCCTCCCAATAAAAAAGACAAACAAGAGAAAAATAAAGTTAGGTATCAAAATGTATTGTTTTCAAATTCAAAGGACTTGTCACTTAATATCTAAAAAACATAGGAGATTAAAATGAATGTTTTAACGAAACTTTCAACCCGCCCCCCATGTTACCTGAGATTTTTACTTCAGTCTCTTAGTTTTCAATTCAACCCTCCCTCCTAAGAAAATATGCAATTGGAGGGTAATTTAGGCTTAAAAGGTCAAAATTGCACAAAATAAAAGCTTGAGGATCAAAGTGAAAATTACAAAAAAATGCACCGCTTCAATCCACAATGTATTGTGAGAGAGTGCGCATACTGATTCTGGCATGGTGAAATGCTGATCCCTTTTAGTTATATTTAATGAAATTGCAGCAGTGGTTCATTTTCAAAGAGTATGTTTATTTTTATGTTTTAAAAATATTTTTGAAAAAAATTATTTTTTTATTTGAAATTATTTTTTTAGTATTTTTATATTATTTTGATGTGTTGATGTTAAAAATAATTTTTTTTAAAAAATATATTATTTCGATGCATTTTAAGTAAAAAATATTTTGAAAAGCAACTGCTATCATAGTATCAAACGAGCTTAAAGTGGTTTTTGCTTGGAAATTTATTTGGTCTTTGTATTTTATAAAAAATATAATTTATTTATTATGATGAAAGACTTTTTTTTTAATTAAGTTTCTACATTACTTTTTTTTTATTAAGGCTCAAAGATTTTTTTATATATATAATTAGAAACTTAATTATAAAAAAATCTAATTATATTACATAATCATTACATCAAACCAAACTCTTTTGTATGCAAATACTTGTAATACAATGAATCATAATATATTATAAAAGAGTTACAAAAAAAATCATATAATAGTTTCGTTATGTAAGTCTTCTATAAACAATTATAACAAAAGCTAAATAGTATGGAGAAATCACTGTAGATCAAAAGTATATAATTATCCTTTTTATCTGTTGTTTGTCATATTAGACATGTTTTCCATATCCAAGTTCATTAGGTCCGGTGTGGAGAAAAAAAAGAGAAAAGATAGAATTTCTATTGAAGCAATAACAAATTCATAAAACATAAAAAATGAACTATTTTAATAGGAAGACATGATTTGAATTTTTAGATCTAAAATGTAATATTAAATTTTTGTGATGATTTATGGTTTATAAATAATTTTTGAACTTGGATTTCTATTTAGGATACTTTAATGATAGTTCAAATATTTTTTTATAAAAAATAAAAAATATTATAAGTCTCAACATTTGAATTATCATCTATTAAAATTCTGATAAGCACTACTCCTAATCCATATATGAAATCTATAAAAAAAAAAATATTAAATAGGCTTGGACCTGAGCCTAGCACACCTAAACAAAGCTACCCAAGTCGCTTGGACTTGACATATGGTTGTCACACTCAAGTTTTTGGGTATGACATAGTTGCCAGATCCAAGGCGCTTGAAAACCATGCTACGATGCAAATTGTAACAAACCCAATAATCCTAGTAGAGTTTATTAGGTTAAATTGTAACCTTTTAGGGTTGTGCGTGTCGGAGTTGGGTGGACAATTTGTTACTAGTGGAGCTTTTTTTTCGTTACTCCTCCCCTTAAAATGATAGTTTGGTCATCTTTGTTATTGATATTTCAAATTTAGTCCTTTTTTTTGTTTATTCTTGGCCCTTTTATAAATTTTTTTTTTCAATTTTATCCTTTAATCCTAATTTGTCATATATTATGTTTTTCAATTTGATTCTTATTCTTTTGATTTTTAATTTTTTTCTTGGCCCTTTTATAAAAGTTTTATTTTTTTTTCAATTTTATCCTTTTATTCAAATTTATAGTATATTGTTTTTACCAGTTTAATCCTCATTATTTTGATTTTTTTCTTTTATTAAAGTTATTTTTCTTTTCAATTTCACCCTTCATTCAAAAATTTATTTTAATTTTATGTGCCAATTATGATTCTCATTCTTTTGATTATTTTTCTATCATTTAACTAAGTTGATTTTTCTTTTCAATTTCACCCTTCAATAAAAAAATTATTTTAAATTTTGCATGTCAATTTTGATCCTCATTCTTTTAATTATTTTTTTATCCTTTTGCTAAGTTGATTTTTTATTTAAAATATAAAATTTATTTTCTATTATAATCTTGATCCTTAATATTCTTTTAATTGATGTTTTTTTCTTTTGAATTCTTTTGTATAATTAAAATTCTTTTTTCAATTTTACTTTTAATTAACATTTGAATATTGATTAGAAATTAAGTTTCATAATTTTTTTTTCAAATAGAATCCTTCACGTCTAGTAATTTAGATCATGGGTTTGTAATTGTAAATTAACATGGGTTAACATTTAAAAAAAAAACCAATTTATTTAACTCTATATAACTCTTCTACTCGTAATTGTTTCTTTTTTAAAACAACATGTTTCCTGCAGCTGAAAATCTTTTTTTTACACACACAAAAAAACATATTCTGGTCCCGTGGCGTAACAAAAGTGACCAGGCAGCGGTGGAACACCAGTGCGGGGTGTTATTAAGCCTAGTGTGTATTAGTTGTCAGCTATGGAAGATTGGAAGTTTTAGAGAAAAAGATGGAGATGAAGGGGTGACTGTTGGCTTACTTTCCTTAAACACAACGTAACTAACAATGGTATAAATCCTCGAAGATAGATAAGTTTCCACCTTAGAGATGAAATAGTTGATCCTTCATTGGAGAGATATATGTTCGTGATGAGGTTGTAAACCTACAGAACAAGTCCTCTATGCAGGTTATGGAGTCCCTATGGCTAAACAAAAAACAAAAAGAAACTGGGTTTTATAGCCACGATAGGCTGACTGTATGTTTTGTAGATAAAGTGCAAGGAAAGAGACAACGATCATACGTTGAAGAAGAAGAGAACACGTAAGTTGAGAGATTGTGACCCTTTACTTGATGTCTCATGCATGGATGTTTATATAGCCACAGGCCACACCATCTTCTATGGAGATAAAGAAAGGGAGGGAAAACAGGCGGCGCCTATCTTAAAGTCTATAATAGGTGGTGGTTCCCTATCCATACAGAGGGAGAGGGAGGCGTCATACGGGCCATCCACTTGATATGAACATCCCCTGCTGTCAGGTGCGGAGTCTTTTACAAGGCTAAGGAGAGCTGTAGCCTAAATAATATTAAAAAAAATTAATAATCTTTTTTTTATTGTTTACATTGTAAATCTAAACACTATCTACTTTCCCTTACAACACTAATTAATTAGCTATTAGCCGCCTACTTAGTTTCCCTTGCAATAACACTAATTAATTAGTTATATTTTATAGTAAACCTATCTAAATATAAATAATTAATTGGTTCACATATTTTCTAAATAACTTGGGATTTTAATGTTTTCTTCTCAATAATATACAGTTTTAACTTGGATTTTGAAGAAAAATCTATACAGAGAGCCGCAAGAATATAAAATCATCAGGTAAGAATTTACAAGCTCTAACTTTTCATTTTGAATTCAATGTTTCATATTCATTACAGTATATTTTTAATAGAGTAAACAATATACTGTACTTTAGAAATGAACGGATGCTAACATATTAGTACTAATAATTTACTGGTTATTTCAAAGTTAAGTTCTCCAAATCTCCTAATAATCTGCATCACTAGTTTATCCTTGTATATTATGCATTTCATGAATATTCTATTGTGGCATTAGTATTTTTGATATTTCAGCTAGAGCATTATTAGATTGATGTGATTCATAATGAGAGCTTTCGGAATATGTCTACCATTTCTGAATTATATCGAGAATTAGCTTAAACAAATAAGTCGCAGCACTATCATTTGATTGACAGGTTGATTCGTCTTGTTTTGAATTTGCCCGTTTCCACTACCACTACAGAAAGGACATTTTCAACTATAAAACATGTTAAAACCGTGCTTCGCAATAAAATATGAAAAAAAAGTTCTTAGCAGATTCTATGATGATTTACATTGAACGAGAGCTTGTTAAAGATATTGATTCGGATTCGATCATAGATGAATTCTATCCTACAAAACATCGAAGAGTACAACTTTGATAGTATAATTTATTTTTATTTTTATGTACTTTAATTTTATATATATATATATATATATATATATATTTTGTGTTATGTATTTGAATTAAAACTTTATTATTAACTTGACAAATTTATTTATTCGAGTGAATGAGTAATCTTAAAAAATAATTTATGTATTTATATCATAACTAAGAAC
>Ga0325405_1004449_pt1 | contig 14305 bp, 11 predicted proteins | sample PopdelMetagenome_21_FD_205663 | JGI IMG/M metagenome (GOLD analysis project Ga0325405, IMG submission 205663) | Populus deltoides microbial communities from Bellville, Georgia, United States - Xylem-Control-R2 | ecosystem: Host-associated > Plants > Phyllosphere > Stem > Wood/Secondary xylem... | reverse complement strand
ATCTAGCATCCTAGTTGGTAACATTTATTTTCTATGCATTATGTATATCAGACTCGGTATAAATGATTCAACTTTTAATTGTATGTTGTACAGGTAGATTTTGCATCACCCCAAAGCCTCGACAACAATCCATCTAAGCACCCTTCTTTGGTTCTTTGCAGTAAGATTTCTCTCTCTGTTAATATTTTTCTTTAACATATGTTTTTTTATTTCTCAAGGTTTTTTAATTTTGTTGAATCAACATGTGCTTGTCATAAAAAAAACATCAATTTTCCTTTGATTTTACAAACAATAAAGAATTGACTATCACATGGTTTGTGATGAGCCTAACTAATCTTCCCCTGTTGTTAATTCTAACCATGGGTATTTGATTTTTTTAAAAAAAGTTGATTGATCCCCCTCCTATATCTTAAATCGAGAGAAAGGATAAACACACAATTGATCCCCCTTCTATAACACTATAACTTCTAATGACATTTTTTTCATTCATCAGAGTTGAGAGGAAACTAAAAGTTTAATATTTAGGGGTTTAGAATACATATTTTATAAGAGATAAATCTTGACTTTAAGGTTACAATTTTAAAAAAATAAAACTTTAGGACTAGATTGTAAACCTTTTTAGAATTGGAAACTTGATACCATTGCGGCAAGCTTTAATCAATGATCTTTGCTAATTACTACTTAAATGCTATTGGGTAGACCTTTGCATTGGTTGTATAAAGATAAAATAGGCTTTTTATATTTGTAGTAGAGAAAGCCTATTCTCATTGTTATTTGAATACAATGAAGGATATGAATCATCCTTTAAGCTTAAAATTACTATAACCTATCACTGTCCAAAAGAGTTCATATATATACGTACCAAGTTCTTGTTACGATAGTTTTTGTTCATGTAAAAAAAAAAATTTCTTTTTTCCTTTAGCGATTGGGTGTATTTTTTATTAATTTGATGTTGGAGTGGTTAGAAGGCCCTTGACTTGTTAATGTCAAGGTGTTCAACTTTTTTTGAACGCTATGCAAATAAAACATGTTGGAAGGACATAAAACACAAAAAAAAAAAAAAAAACAAAGCCATAAAAATTATTGGAAACCTGCCAAAATGTAATATTAACTATTACAATAGTTTTTTTAGTGTAAATTTTTTTTAGTGTTAGTAGCTTTAAGTCTCATATAAATTATGATTATTAACATGTTTTCATTTGGTAATTACAGATGGAAAAACTTCAAAATCAAAATGTTTCATCCACTGGTGGTACCCCAACATCAACCAATACCCCAACTTCAAACACCAACCTAACATCAACTATTGCAGGATTCGTCATGGATAATAAAGGTAAACAAACTTTAGTCCTTACATCAAGGAAAATAAATGTTGATGATAGAAAAAGTCACAAATTTAGGATCATTTTACAAAACTTAATGGTGATCTTAAACTCCTAGAGTTGAATGTAATTATTGTGGAAAAGATTATGCATGTCATACTATTTTTAATGGAACAAGTAATACATGGAGTCATTTAAAGGTATGCAAAAAGTTTCTTTTGTGCATGATAAGGAGCAAAAAATTTTGGTATTAGAACCTAAGAAAGAAGAGGATGAATCGGGAGATCAAAATAGAGGCACTCTTAAGGCAATAGGTTACAATTATGATGAATGCAGACAAGCACCAGTAAAAGTAGTTATAATTAATGAGTTGCCATTTAATTTGTAGAGGGTAAGGGAATTAAATTATTTTCTATGACCATACAACCTAGATTTGACATTCATTCTAGTTTCATTGCTATATGTGATTATTTAAAACTTTATGTTGAAGAGAATGAAAGATTAATGATAGCTCTTAGGGGTTAACGATTATGCTTAACAACAGATACATGAACATTAATCCAAAACGTTAATTATAAGTCCTTAACAACTTGTTGGATTGATAATGAGTGGATTTTGCATAAAAAAATTATTAATTTTTGTCAAGTTTCCAATCATATAGGTGAAACAATTGGTTAAGTTATTGAGAATTATTTGTTAAAGTGGGGGATTAATAAACTTTTGACTATTACAGTAGACAATGCAAGCCCTAATAATGTAACTATTTTATATTTGAAGAATATAATGAAAGATTGGCCAACTAATATATTGTTAAATGAACATTTGCATGTTAGATGTTGTGCACACATTGTAAGCTTTATTGTGTGTGATGACTTGAAAGAGATTAATGTTTTGGTTGTTAAGATTCAAAATGCAATTAGGTTTGTAAGATCTTTACTTTCTAGGCAACTTGCATTTAAGAAATATGTAGAAAAGTTGCATATAGAGTGTAATAAATCATTGTGTTTAGATGTTGCAACTCGATAGAATTCAACTTATCTTATGTTAGAAGCTGCTAAAAAGTTTGAAAAAGTGTTTATAAGGTTAGGTGAAAGCAAACCTAGGTATTTGAGTTACTTTTTAGAGGTTGATTCAAAAGGGAATAAAAAAACATAGGGCCACCTAGTTTGGAGGATTGGAAAAATGATAGAACTTCGGTGAAATTCTTAAAGATATTTTAGATGGTTACATTGAGATTTTATGGCTCATTGCATGTCACATCAAATTCTTTTTTCAATGAATTGATTTACATGCAAACAAACTTGTTGCAATTGTGTAAAAGTAGAGATAATCTTTTAAGTGGAATGATGATGAACATGATGTTAAAGTCTGAGAAGTATTGGAATTTTGAAGTTAATTATTTTTTTTTTTTGTTATATATGGTTATGTCTTAGATCCACATCTCAAGTTGAAATATGTGAAATTTTATTTTAGTGAGTTATATGATTATGACAAAGCACAATTGCTAACAAAAAAAGGTGAAAGATAATTTGGTGAGCTTGTTGTATTAGTTTTATTTGAAAGTTGATGAAGTGGTGGATGATAATAGGCATAAACATGATGTTAATGCTATTGATGATATAGAGGTAGATGTTAACACTTTGGCTCGATTCAAAAGGCATTTACATGAGGAAGATAGTTTGGAAAATATAAATGAGGTTGAGAGATATTTAGTTGATGGTTGTGAGGATCCTAATGATGATAAATTAGATATTTTAAGGTGATGGAAGAGTAATTCTTCAAAATATAAGATACTTTCAAAGGTTGCACAACATGCTCTAGCTATTCCTATATCCACAGTGGCTTCTGAATTAGCCTTTAGCATAGGTGGTTGTATACTCGACCAATTTTAAATTTCTCTATCTCTAGCAACAATTGAAGCACTTATTTGTTGTCAAAATTAGTTGCATCATAGACTAATTCCAACCGACATTAGAACCTTGATGAATGATTTTGAAACCTATAAAAACCTTGAATCATGTAATTTTTCTTATAAACTTACACCTTTTATTTTATGATTTATTAATTGACGCATTTTCAATCTAACATGTCTAATTTTTTATTTTGTAGAATTTGGTGGAGACTTACATTTAGCAACGAATGATAATTAGTTCAAAAATTAAGGCATTTATTGAAAATGTATGGTAAAAATACTACCTTTTATTTTTATATCTTCTTATTTAATTTATCATGTTATAATTCTAGATTTGAATTCCAGGTTTTGATGTCAATAGTATTAAGGAATTAAAGTGCAATGTTCTTCATATGCTTCTTGATTGTGATGATGATGATGATGTCCAAACCAAAACCGGACAGTTGTAACCGGCTTTGGTTCGGTTTAAATTTTTTTGAATAAAAAATTTTAGTTTTGTAGTTTTTATAGGTAAAAACTAAATTAAACTGAAAATGATCATTCCTAGTTGAACTTGTCAATTGTGGCTACACTTGTCAATTGCTTTTGTGTGCGTTTGGCATTGTGATGCATGATATTTTTTAAAAATTCTTTTCAATTAAAAAAATTTTAAAATAATATTTTTCAATTTTTATTTTTGAGACTAGCACATCAAAACCATCTAAAAATACCTTAAAAACATTAATTTAATGCCTTTTCAAGTGAAAAATAATTTAAAAAGCAATTTGAAACACAAATAAGTTAATCAATAATTATAACAATTGAATTATATTATTATTATTTATTTGTGAATTCTCAGTCATTATAATTATTTGTATTTTGTTTAAATACTAATAGAGATCATAAATATAATTATTAAACCGGATTCTATACAAATTTTATAGCATTTTACTACTTAGAATCAATGTATAAGTTTTTGTATTGATTAAATATAAATTAAAAAAAATCCATTTTAAAACTAGAATAAAAAAGTAATCAAATTTTAAAAATATATATAATATATTTTAAATTGTTGATTCATGTTAGTTTCAATTCTTAATTACTTTTGATTTTTTTTTTTGTAGAAAAACTATTGTATCACTTGATTTCATTATTTTATTTTAAAAAAAATTGATTGAAAAAAAAAATCCATGTAATATATAATACATCTACTATGTTATAAACTTTTACATAATTTATAGGAATTTAATTTATGTTGATTGAGAATTGTAGATAGTTTTCTTGATTATTTTTACCTAGGTCACTAGTCAAAGCCCAGGTTATGGATCGAGTTGATCCAAGTCAGTGTAAGAGTGAAAATGATTATTATTATAATTTTAAAACCTGATTCATGAGTCAACCTAAAACAAAGCTCGGTTCACGAGTGGAGTTGATCGTTGATCTAGGTCAACATAAAAATAAAATTAGTTATTATCATAGTTATAAAACCCAACTTGAGAGTCGATAGGGGCAAGACTGAGTCACGGGTAAAGAGGGTCAACATATGATAAAAGTGGTAATTATCATAATTTTAAAACCCGATTCAGAACTCAACTCGAAGCAAGGATTGAGTCATGGTTCGAGAGGGTCAATATAAGAATAAAAGTTGTTATTATCATAATTTTAAAACCCAACTCGGACGTTAACCAAGGCAAGGTCTGAGTCATGGGTTAGAGGGTCAACCCGGTTTGACCCAAGTCAACAAATGAATAAAAATAGTTATTATTATAGTTTTAAAACCTGACTCTGGTGTTAACCTGAGACAAGATTCAGGTCACAAGTTGGGAGGATCAACTTGGATGACCTAAAAAAATTAAAATAATCAAAGCAACCTTGTTTTTATTATGTCAAGTTAAGTCATGTCAATCATTAATTTTTTTTTTAATTTGGACTAGTCTAGACCCTGGATCAACTTGTCAAGTCAGTCCTGGTTTTATAACTATGGTTATTATAATATTATTAATTTCAATAGTCAATATAAACTAAAGTAAAAAACAATAATATCTAACAATTTTTTAAAATCTGTAAGTTTGATAATAATACATATTAAGGGTAAAATAATTTTTTTATATATTATTCTATCTTATTCGTCATAACAAAATAGTATATAAATACACATCATTATCAAACATAATTATATATTTTTTACTTTTTCCATCATGTTTGTTTTATTAAAAAGTAGTAATCAAACATTAGTTCCATAGCATTCTTATTGATGTTTGGGGGGTTAAAATAAATTCCATTATTATTGTCGCAGTTGGTAAGCTTTCCAACTCAAACTATTGCCTGGTCCTCCAGAAGAAATCACTTTTTTATGGCCATCAAATGCCCTATATAGTTCCACGTCCTATGGGAAACTATATATATATATATATATATTAGCTAACAGTCATTAACATGTGTTCTAAATATTAAAATACAGTATTGGCATGCAAATCATCTCAAAATAATTGACAGTTATGATGACTTTGGGAATCTGAAGATTTCTCTTCATAACTTTTCAATCAAATTGTATGTGAATATTCTAAGTTTAATATATTTAACTTATAAATATTTGTTTTCTGGCATTGATGATTCATGTTGTCATTATGCCAACAAATTGAATATCAGCTTATCAGTTGACGAAGGGATATTTTCCTGATCCTCATCAATCTTGCGATGATCTTGAAGAATCTCTAAAGCTGATCAAAGATGTTGTAATTAATTGATCAAGGGCTAGTCGATTGTCATGTTACTAATTATATTCTAATTTCGGTGCTCGTACTTTATTGTGGGGCTGCGCTATATTTTTGTGTAAAAATACAATGTTCAAGTGCCGACATAAAGGTAAAAAAATAGCATAAAAAACTGTTTATGATAAATTTATAATCTCGGTAATTAGAATTTAGCTAACTCAGATATCCTGTCAAATCTGCGGTTAAGATCATGATGTTTGAATAACCCGATAAAAAAATAATGATGAATATAAAGCTCTTTAAAAAAATTAAGTTAGCTTTTCAAAACCATAACCCAAGTCATTAGACCCGGAGCACATAATTTGAAAAAACCATGAAATTTAATTTTCAATCAATTAATTATCAAAAGAATGAAATTAAAAAAAAATTCAATTATACAAAAGGGTTTAAAAATAGCAATTAAAAGAATGAGGATGAGAATTGAAAAAAAATTAATTTTTTATTTGATTGAAGGGTGAAATTGAAAAGAAAAATTAATTTAGCAAAAGGACCAAAAAAATTAAAAAGAATGAAAATTAAAATTGACATAAAAAATAAAAATAATATTTTGATTGAAAGATGTAATTGAAAAGAATAATAACTTTTACAAAAGTGCCAATAAAAAAATTAGAAATCAAAACAATAAAGATTAAATTGGAAAATATAATACCATCAATTTTAATTAAAGGATAAAATTGAAAACTAATAAAAATTTTATAAAAAGACCAAGGAAAAAATTAGAAATTAAAAGAACGAAGACCAAATTAGAAAATATAATATTTGGCAAATTGAGATTGAATGATGATATTGAAAACAAATAAAACTTCTACAAAAAAATCAAGATAAAAAAAATAAGAAATTAAAAGAATAAAAACTAAAGTTGAAATTACAACAACAAAAAAGGCCAAGTTACATTTTTGGGAGAGGAGAGAGAAAACAAAAGGGAAAAAAATATAGATCTACCAACGACAAATTGTGCCACCAACAAAGACATATGCTTCACCAACATGAAGAGAAGATAATGACGCTTCCAACGACGTGATGAAATAGTATTTTTAGACATAGAGAGGCGTCACACACGCTGCCTGAAAGATGCAGGCGCCTCACACGCTCACCCTCTTTTTTGTTTATTTTTTTAGTCAAATACAAAATTATCCTTGAGCTAACTTTATAATTACAAAAACTATTTTGAAAAACCAAAAATGCCCCTTGAACTCAGACCTTTTTTTTCATTTTAAGGGTATTTTTATAGTTTTACTGTGCATTTTAATTGTTTATTATTTTTTTATATTTGATCAAATATCAAAGTGCTTCTTAACTTAAATTATAATAATAAAAAGAATATTATAAAAATATAAAAATATCCCTTCTATCCAGATTTAAATTTTTTGCTTCTATGAGTATTTGTTCGTTTCACTATATAATTAATTTAGACAAAAACTAATTTATTTGGAATATGTTTGGAAATGATAAATGAGCTATATAAAAAGATTTTTATACCCTTCAAAGCATGTGTTAAGTTTTCTTAGGAGAGACAAAAGAACTACTATACGGTTTTAAACAATAATAAATTTTTAAAAAATAATCATTATGTATATTTATATATATAAAGAAGAAGGTATTATTGTCATGGCGAACATCAATAATGTTTGGAGGCTTTCCATTGTTGTCGCGGGGCAAGCTGTCGAGCACGACATGTTTGGAGGCTTTCCACTGTGGTGGCAGGTGGCACGCTGTCCAACATCAATAATGTCTGGAGCTTTTCTGGAACGTGCCTCTTCCTCTAAAGTTGTTATCGGAGGACTTGTCAGTTTCCTTCCTCGAACGTGCGTGGTTCTCGCGTTCGGTGGCTTTTTAATCATCACAAGACGACAAGCTTCATCACCTCCGGGGCAATAATTTCTTGATAAGTTTGCGAGATATTTTATAAGAATAGAGGCTCTCTCCTACACAAATCTTTTTGTGTCGTGCAAGCAAGAAAATAATTTCCTATTGGATAGTGTTTTTATATTTTATAAGAATGGTAAAATGTCTGAATTATTATTAAAACAAAAATATATTTGACTTTTATCAAGGTGTTCTTTCATATTATCAAATTGATGGAGAGATTATTTGATATTTTAATAAATATAAATTATAATTTTAAAAATAAATGATTGTTGCTTGCGGCATCGTTCGGCTTCCAAATACTATCTTTCATTTGTTGGGCTTTCGTAGATTTTTTTTGTCTCCTTTCTCTTTTCTCTCTCCTTGCCACTAATTTCACGCCTGTCCTTTCAAAAATTAAATGCGTTCTATCAATTTGTATTTGTATTTGTATCAATTTTGGTCTTTATTCCTTTTATTGTTATTTGTTTTGCTTTCAATGATTTTTGAAGTTCATTTTATTTTTCAATTTTGTCCATCAACATTTTATTTAATTTTTTTATCTAATTTGATTTTCATTCTTTTGATTACTATTTTTTTATCATTTTCGTAATTTATTTTATTTTTCAATTTCATCCCTCATTATTTTATTTCATTTAATTTTTATATGATATTTGGTCATTATTCTTTTTATTGTTATTTATTTTATTTTTTAATTTTGGATGGTTGAGAACTTTGCTTCATAATTTTTTTGGGTTTACCTTCTATAAAGGTAACTAGATCTCATGACCCGAGTCCAGATTTTAAAGATTAACCCCATTTGACATCAATCTTTTTTTAAACTGATTTTTCTCAAATTTCATCATTTGATATTTGGTTACCAGACCTTCAAATTCATGATTTTTGTTGTTTTTCTTTTAATAGAGTTATCCCGATTTCATATTCCAGGTTGCGGATTAATCAACTTCACTTTCATAACTTTTTTCAATTTAATTCTTTTTTATATAATTTTATGATATAAAGTTTTAAATTGTGGTTGAATTATAAAATTAAAATAGTGAAAGCTGCAATGTAAAACACAGGAAAAATGCTTAGCAATCTCAAAGTTAATGAAAAAGGTTATTCTGCCCATCTATTTTTATTTCATCTCCAATTTAGTCTCTTTATTTATTTATTAAAGTTATTTGATTAAATAAACAAAAGAAACAATAATCATCTTTTTTTTCTTCTTTTCAACAACACTAACAAATTTACTCACACAGCACCACATTTGCCACCATTATTGCACTAACTTTGACATTAGTAGTGCTAAAAAAAAAATTATTTGGCATACTGTTTTGGCCATGCACAAATAGTAAGGAGTTTTTTTTGCTTGTCGGTAAGGAATTCCTTGACCTATAATTTAGGTGATGCCCGAATAACAGCCTAGGGCAATATATTTACCCAAAAAATAATCAATTTTTAATTGAATCCTTATAAAAACCTTAGAAAAACCATATAAATATCACTGGAAAGTCAAAGTTGGGGAAGGAAGAAAGCAAAAGCAAAGAGGGTAGTAGTTGTTCTAAAGGTCTAAAGGTATATTTTCTAACTTAAAAGTGGAGTCTATGTGGCTTGCTTAAGGTGATTTTGGTTGTCATTTGATCTGTATTTAGTTTACAAACATGAAGATGAGGTTTGGAATGCTTGTAAAGTAGGGTTGTGTTTGCCTTTTTATTGTTGTTATTTTTCATTCGATGGTCTGATGTTGTTTTCCAAAGCATTTTTTGATGTGTTTGATGTTTTCAATGTAAAAAAAATCTTTCCATTTAGGTTGTTTTTAATAAAATAGTTTTTTAAGTTTTTGTTAGTTCGATTAATGCATTGTGAAGAAATATTGTTATTTATGAATATATGTTTAGAAAACCAATTTTGAATCCAAATTGCATGAATATATAGGCTACTCAGACTTGCCAATTTTTAAAATTGAAACATCTTGCATGATTTTGATAATTTAATGTTGTTTGTTAGTTCTCTTGGTTCAAACATGCTTGATTATGGTAATGTGATTTGTTGAAACTAAGAAAACATGTTTTAGAGGTTAAAAAAGGCTAGTTCTAAGTTTGACAGTGTGCTGGGTATTTTTGGGTTTGTGTTTCTCGTGTGCTTTCCAATAACATTGCCTTGGCTCCATGATTCAGACCAGTTTTAGTCCATCTTTTTACACTAAACACTTCGGGGGACTTGATTAATTAATAATTGAAGGTTGTTTTACATCAATAAATAATTTTTTACAAGTTTTAATCTTAGAGTTTTGTTTTTGGTACTGAAACCTATTTTGGCCAAATTAGTACTATTCATTGATAATTGTTGAGTTTGGTTGCTTGATTTTTTATCCTTACATGATTTACAACATTTATATGCCTTTTATTTCATGCAATATGGTTTGGATTCGAGTTCATGTTGCTGAACTAATTTGAATGTTTATTAGTGTTGTTTTTCTGAGTTTTGATTCGTTTAGATGAAAAACAATTATGTTGTGTTTTTTTCAAGATTGATTAGTTTTATTTTCTTGTTTAGATTTTGGTTTTTTTCAGGTCAAATCATTGGTCTTTGGATCGGTTTATGGTCAAATCAAAGGTTTTTGGTCAACTTGGTCGGGTCAAAGTTAGGTCAGATAGATAAAGCCCTATTTTGTTTGCAACTGTTTTAATAAAAAGAATTTTACTTTGAATGTGTGTTTGGCAAACGAGTTGTTAAAATTGTTATGACAGTTTTATTCTAAAGGAAAATGGATGTTTGTAAAAAAAGGTCTTAAAAAATAAAATAAAATAAAAATATATAATTTTTTTTATTGCATATGCCCAAAAATCCTAAAATTATTTTCAGCATTTTTTTAAAAAATAAATCAAAAAATATTTTGGCATGTTTTAGAAAAACAAAATGTCTTGTGGATTTTACAACAAGTTTGTAAAATTGCCTAAGGATTTTGCCCTACATCTCAAAAATATCAAAAATTTATTTTTGGCAATAAATATATTTTTCACTTTTAATATAAGGATAAAAAATCTTAAATGTGTTCCTATTCAAAATATTATTAAGGATAATAATTCTTTTATTACTCACTTTTAATATAAGAATAAAAAACTTGTATGAGGTCAATATCTGAAATATTATTGGGAGTAATACAACTCATTCATTCTTCATATAAGGATAAAAAATTTAAGAAATTTTATCTGAAATATTATTTGGAATGACGCGGTAGCTAAAATTCCAAGTTTACAAATAAGCATCAATGATAATTGAAGACATCGTTATCTTTCAGACCAAGCTTTTAACTTAGAAAACCAGGGTTTGTTCATTGTAGTAAACCCGTCATAGTAGGCTAATAGAAATAGAAACACCATCATATCATAGCAAATAAAGAAAAACAATGGAGCTTACTTCAGGTAAGACATACTAGGGATGTTAATACCTTTCCTTTACACAACCAGTCCCTTACCTAGAATCTCTAAAAGACTAGTTAAGGTTCCTAGTATCTATAATACTAGGTGGTGACTTCCTATACAACTAAAGACCTTCAAGAACTCATAAAGAAAGGGTCGCTACGACGTTGCGCTCTCACAAAAAGAGTATAATAATTAATATCGAGGAATGCCATGCCTTATAAGAAAATCTTTAAAACTTTTTTAATAAAAGTGCTCGTGTTTCTCCATGTCTCCAATGAATTCTTAATGTCTCCAATGAGAATCTCCATGTCTCAAAGGAAAGTCTTTATGTCTTCAAATGAAATCTCCATGTCACCATGCAATGTCTCTATATATAATGCTTTGTGATAAGTACTTAAATGTTCATTTTATTAAGGTTTTATATCATCATATTGCACTTAAAGTATCATTAAATTCTCTAACTTTAACACATTTTATAATAACAAGTCTAATAATATAAGATATCTTTAATTTATGATAAATGCTTGATTTTAAATGCAGGTTCATAAAATAAGCAAATCTCACAATTTAAATGATTGATTGATGTGTTTGATTATTGAAATTGAGGTTTACATGAAGAGACAAAAAAAGAGTTAGGCATAGAGAAGAAATCCAAGTTGGGTTGGTTTTAGTCAAACTAGAACACCGTTCAATTTTTGGGTTAAAAATGGAGCTATCAGCCTTGGATTTAAATGTGGTTTGGGTTGATGCAAAGCTAAGACGTAAGCCTAAAATATTCATGAAAAGCTCGAGATTTAATATTGTCATTTTTATGTTCAAATCTTAGCAAGAATAGAGAAGTTCGAATTAGTCTTGTAGCCTAGATATTATTCGGTGTTCAGCCACTATATAGAGTTATAGAAGCCCATAGCCTAAATAAGCCCATTATTTTTAGGTTGGAGAGTTGAGATAAATAGTTAGCCTTGATATTAATAGTTCTAAATTTTAGTCTATAAAAGAAGACGTTTACCATCCATTTAAGATATATTGGTTTTGAGATCAAAACATATTCTCTTGCTTTTTTCATTTGCATTTTTAATATTCAAATTTTATTTCATATTATATTCTCATTAATCTCTTGTTTATGCTTATTATTTTTCTTATTATACTTAGTTAATTTATATCATGCATATGCTCTCATCTTGTTTATTTATATTTTTCTTCTTAATTATGTTTAGTTAAATTTCTTTTTATCAAGGTAAAAAAGTTATACTAATGATATAAGAATAAGAATAGTAATAACTCAAAATAGAGTTTAATGTTTAAATTCAAGAAAATATGTTATTAACATATGTTGTAATTATTATCTTAATAATCTTAATACCCTTAATGTTAAGTTGTGAGTCTTTATTCATGGTGTACAATCTTTGACATAACAAATACTTGATTTTTTTCATAGCTTATTGCATGCAGAACAGACACCTATACTATAAAAAGATCTTGATTTGTTGTTGACATATATTAGCACCGTAAGTACTTGATAACATTTACAAGTTTTGGCGTTATTCAAATAAGGTAATTAAAGATAATTAATATGATCATGAGAATAACTTAAAAATGAGCTATTAATGATAAATCATTTGACTAAAACCTTCTTTGTGTGTAGTTTCCGGTTGAGTAATAAAAGGAGTTTAAACTATACTTGTTTGAAATATTATTAGTAGATCCTTTAACCTTAGAAGTTGTTTTATCTTTGTTAAGTCTTTACATTAATATCACATCTTAAAGATCTCTTTAACTTTTATTTTATTATTTATAGTGTTGTATACTCATCCTCCATGTGGATTGACCCTGGTCTTATTTGATTATTTATTACTTTAATACTCATACACTTGGAAGAAAACATCAATTATTTGATCATGTCAAGTTTTTGGTGTCATTTCCGAAGAGATAAGTTAGTTTACAAACCAAAATCTTGTTTACTTCTACTCTTGTCATTCAACCTCCTGATCGATCATTATCTTTTGAAATAATATGTGATGTTAGTGATTATGTCATAGGTGTTATTTTAGAACAAAGAAAAGATAAGAAACCTTATGTTATTTACTATACAGGTAAAACTTTAAATAGTTCTCAAATGAATTATTCCACCACTAAAAAGAAATTACTTGCAGTAGTATTTTCATGTGAAGATTTTAGATCTTATCTTGTTGGCTCATCTATTATTGTTTTTAGTGATTATGCACCATTAAAATATTTTCTTTTTAAGAAGGATTCTAAAGCTCTATTTTTCACTTTAGTCTTTAAAATTTTTAGGCTTTTTTTTTCAAATTTATTTTTCAGTTTTGTCCTTAAATATTGGGTTTACTAGGTATAAAGCTTTATAATTTATTTTGATTTTTTTTCTATGGAGTTATCATTGTCTCATAACCCAGGTTGTAACTTTTGTGAGTTAGTAGTGTTGACTCAGATTTTTTTTGTTCATTTTTTATTTTTATTTTTTGAATTTCATAGTTCAACATTAGGTTGATTGTGAATCATACTCTATATTTTTTTAATCCTTTTTATGGAGTTATCTCAGTCTTCTGACTCAGGTTTGGTAGATTGACCCGAGTTGATTTGGGTTATTTTTTTATTTTTCTTTTAATTTAATCCTTCAAAATTGGGTTGATTGGGAATTGAGATTTATAATTTTTTAAAAAAAATTGCTTTCTATGTGGTTCTCACAGTCTTATGACCTGGGTCGGGGGTAAGGCTGCTTGACTCGAGTTTTTCTTGTCCTTTTTAGTTGATTTTTTTTAATGTTTCATCCTTTAATATTGGATTGACTAAGAATTAGGCTTCATAATTTGTGTTGGTTTGCATTCTATGAGTTTATCTTAGTCTTTTGACTTGAGTCACGAGTTTAGTCGATTGACTCAAGTGATTTTTTATGTCCTTTTACAATTGATTTTTCTTTTAATCTCACCCTTCAATATTAGGTTGATTGAGAATTAAGTTTCACAATTTATTTTAATTTCCTTGCTATGAGATTATCTCAGTCTTATAACCAATGTTTAGCAAGTT
>Ga0325405_1004446_pt1 | contig 14311 bp, 18 predicted proteins | sample PopdelMetagenome_21_FD_205663 | JGI IMG/M metagenome (GOLD analysis project Ga0325405, IMG submission 205663) | Populus deltoides microbial communities from Bellville, Georgia, United States - Xylem-Control-R2 | ecosystem: Host-associated > Plants > Phyllosphere > Stem > Wood/Secondary xylem... | reverse complement strand
ATCACTTCATTTCAACCTCCAGAGCTCACGCTCTGCACAAAACATCGACTGAAGGTCAAATCTGCCAATTATCTCCAATTTACTCCTTTTTGCATCTTTCATCCAAAAGTGCCTTCAAAACATAAAACAAAGAATATCAAGGCATTTTATATATAAAACATAGGCAAAACACTAGTTGAATAATATGGTTGCATCAAAAGTCTATCACTTAATGTACGTGACCACACTCTCATGCATGTGTAGGAAGAGAATAAAAGGAAGAAGAAAGTAAAAGAAAAGGAAACAGAACAAAAGAAACAAAGTTAGATACACAAACAGTGAAAAGAAAAAATAAAATAAATACTATAATTTGTATAAGAATTTGCCTCCCCGGCAACGACGCCAAAAATACTTGAGTGTCGAAGTAATAAATAACCCGGCAAGACCGGGGTCGAACCACAGGGAGGTTAATTGTATAAATTATAAACAACAATAATACAACAACAATAGTAACAATAACAACAACAACAACAACAACAACAACAACAATAACAACAACAACAATAGTAGTAGTAGTAGTAGTGATAATAATAATGATACCAATAATACTATTAATAATGATAATAATAAAGATGCAGAAGAAGAAGAAGTTGATGAGAAATTTGAGATGAAGATTAACGTAAGGATTAAAAAATGATATCAATAAATGTCAAGGTTAGAGGATCCACTAATGGTATTTCAAACAAGTATAGTATAAACTCTTTTTATTCAATTGGAAACCACACACAAAGGAGGTTCCAATCAGATTATAAATTGTTAACATAATTACATTAGTTATCTTATTCGAATAATGCTAATACTTGTAAATGTTGTCAGGCATTCATGATTATAACTTATGTTAACAACAAATCAAGTTTCTTTCATAGCTCAGGTGTCGGTTATACCATATAGTATGGGCAATAAAAGTGCTAAGTATTTGTTATACCAAGTGTTAAACAACATAAATCTAGATTAACCATTTAACAAGCAAAGTATTAAAAATGAATAAGATAACAAATATAAAGCATCTTAGTATCCAACATTAAGGTCCATGTTAAGTTTATATTATACTTATTCTTACACCATTAGTGTACCCTTTTCACCTTGACATAATTAACTTAACTAAACATAATGAAAGAATGAAACATAAATAAACAAGATAAGAACATAAATGAGAAAGAAGTTAACTAAGTAAAGAAAAGGAAATGAAAGGCATAAACAAAACTTAAGTATTACAAAAGAGAGAGCAAGAGCATGATCTTGATAGAATGTCTTATTCGGCTTTTATAACAATATGAATTTATTTTAACATATTAGAATTCAAAATGCATTCGTTTATTTTATAATGTTTCTCTATGAATTTATGTATTTATTTCATTTATTATTATTCGTGAAAATTATTTTATAAGATATGAAGTGATTGAAATTAGAATTAGATGTGTTTTAATCCGGTGATATGATGAAATGATTAAGTCTACGATGATTGGACTTTTTGAAAGAAATAATTCTAAAGATCTGCCTTTTGTGTTGTCGATAACTTGATATCTTTATTTTTAGAGAAAATTCTGCTGGAATTTTGGTAGATTTCTTTAAAAAGAATCCCTTGGCTTTTTACTCAAATTGATATGTTAACTGAAAACTTGAGTATTAAATGGGGTTGTTAAAATTTTTTATTGCTATTTTTTTTAATGAACTATAATATTATTAATAAAAATGTTTTATTGTCAAAAGAAAAAAGTTACATAAATCAGAAAAAATAACTTTGATGAGAAAATCATTTCCTTGTAATTTTATTTTTTTTCTTCTTTATAAAAAATTAATTTTATTATAATATAATTAAATAAAAAATAGATTCGATCAAAAAATATCACTATACTCAAATCTTAACAGACAAGATAAAACATACAAGCCAAGGTGCGACCATTAACAAAATAGATTCAATAATCTATAAATGACAAATAATTAACAAAAAAATAAGAGGTGTGGCCATTTTAGTCAAGGAGAGAAAATATCGAATGACATTGATTCTGGTAATGAAAATAGTCAATCTTGGTATTCATGAGTTTTGTTTAATGAAAGGAGTTTCAATTAGGTGTTATTTAGCCTTCATCTTGATTGAGATGGTAGATCTAATCTAGAAACGTTTTTTTAGATTATGGTTGATTCTTTGTTTTTTTTATAATGAATTGTTTTGCTAATTTGAGCCTATAAATGAGTTTATTTAGATGTCTATAGGGTTTTTTAAGTATTTTTGGGTAAAAATAATTGAAAATGAGTTTTTTTGGGCTCAAATAACGTGACATGTCATCTGCTAATGCAAACAACGTGTGTTTAATTGTTCTTTTTTTAAAATACATGTTATCTTCTTAGCCAAGAAAAAAAAAATTTAATTGGGTAGGTGTGTGGGTCTACCCTTGATTTGGGCCCAAGAGTTGGTTCATCAGGTGATGCAAACCTCGTGATCAAGTTATATCCTTTTGAAATTTTTATTTCTTGTTGATTCTATAAAATTAAAAAAAAACATTTCCTTAGTGTCCAATTTCTTCTACTCCTTGAATTTGTGGCATATTATAAAAAAAAGGTCGCTCAAAAGATAGTTATTTGCTTCTGCCGCAGAAAACTAAACAAAGGGAAATTGGATAAAATAAACTCGGAATTAGCTCAAATTTGAAACTTTGATTACTAGGGTCCTAATAACACTACATATTAATTTTGAGGTCAATTGGATATCTTTTGTTAAGGCTTTCAAATTCGGGTCTAATGAGGTCTAATTCATAACGTTTTTGCGTTAGCATAACAAACCTTATCATAAATTTCTCAAATTTCATATTATGTCTATTTGGGTTGAAATCACATTATATGTCAAATTTTCGCTCAATTGGACATCGTTGACCTTAAGTTGCAGATTCGAACTTAAGTAATCGTAAACGGGTAAGTTTTTACGTCAACTCTTGAAACTCGTCTTGTTTCTATTATTTTCATTTCTTGCAGTATATTTACAACATATCTAACATATTTGGATGTTGTTTCATCATATTGCATTCTTCATTCCTGTTTCCATTTGAGTCTTCAGTTTCGTTCATAGTTCGGATAGATTCGCTTGCTACTCGCGAGACTATCATCACAGTTTTGTCTTTGCATGTTTTCTGCGTTATTATTGCTTCTTGAGTCTTATACATCTATTTGGATTGCGCTGCTACTGAGTTGGTTCTATTTGGTGTGATTTCAGTTTCGCAAGAACTGAAAGAAGGTGAGACGAGGGAAAAGACCTAAGTTTGAGTGAAACACGAGTGACGTGAGGATATTTTTATACTACTAACCAATTTTACAGGTACCAATGTTAGATCAAAACAACACACGACCCCCTCCCAATGATGAACTTAAGTTCCAAATGCAAGACATGATAAAGATGATGGAAATAATGAATTTCATGATGGGGAACGTGTGTGACAGACTTGAGAAGATGGAGAAACATGGTAACGAGGCTGGAACAGTTACCCAAAATGTGAGAACGGTTGGGGTTGAACCAAAATCAAATAATGGCGTAGGTTCGAAAGGCTAAGGTGGGCTGATTATGAAGATTTTGAGGAGGACGATGATGATTTTAGTCATGATGGTTTTGAGGAGGAGACTATAGGCCTTAAGGAAGGTTTTCGGCAGCCTAGAAACTGAAGGGATTTTAAAAATAGAACTAGGGCCCAATTCAGCCAAAGGGAAAATTTTCGTAACTTTGAGGGACATGATGATGTAGATGGTGATTTGGATGTTATCAAACTAAAAATACCTTCTTTTCAAGGTAGAAACAATCCCGAGGTGTATTTGGTGTGGGGGAAGAAGGTGGATTGGTTTTTTTATTGCCATAACTATTCAGAGGTAAAGAATGTGAAATTGGTAGTCATTGAATTCATGGATTATGCACTGATTTGGTAGGATCAGAATGTGATTAGTAGGAGAAGGAGTGGAGAAAGGCTAGTACTGATACAACCATATTATTCGATAGTTTCACCCACATTTAACTAGTGTTTTGCCTATGTTTTATATATAAAATGCCCTGATATATTTTCAGTTCATGGAGAGACTCTCTCCGAGTATTAGGAAAGATTTGAGCAACCATGCATTCAATGCCATCATCATCAAATACCCGATCAACTGCTCATTCAATATTTCTATGAAGGATTGATGCCTACTGACTGTAGTATCATTAATGCTGCAAATGGAGGCGTATTGGTGGATAAGACACCCGAGGCTGCACACTAATTGATCTCAAACATGGCAGCCTACTCAAAACAGTTTGGCACTCGTGGAGACTTCTCCAACAAATGAGTAAATGAGGTAAGTATTTCTAACCTTGAAAATAAAGTAAATGATCTTACTTCTCCTATACGTTCTATGGCTTGTGGAAATGTGCAGCAGGTGAAAGTTTGTAGCATATGCTCCTTACAAGGACATGCTTCGGATATGTGCCCAACAATGTAAGAAGATTACATCGAACAAGCTCATGCAATTGATGAAGCATTCAACGGACAGTCCCAGCGTAAATATGATCCCTTTTCCAACACGTACAATCCTGGATGGAGAGATCATCCCAACTTACACTATGGGAACCCACCTTAACAAGGCAATCAAGGTCGACAGTTCCATCCCCATGGATTTCAATCCCAACAGAATTATCAAGCAAGACAACCCCCTTCATTTACAAACTCCAATGTTATGGGATCATCATCCAATGATGATCTTCGTGAGATGATGAAAACTTTAGCTTCTAACACTGCGACCTTGCAACAAAATGTCATGTCTTTTCAACAGGAAACAAGGTCAAGTATTCATAACTTGGATATCCTTGGTCTTTATCCCCTTATTGATTTATCCTAGGGTTGGTTATATCCTCTATAATCCTCTCTTAGGATAGGTCGGTTCCTCCCCCACCAATTTCCTTAAAACAGGTCAGCCTATTTCCTTCACTTTCTTCCTAGCACAGGCCAGTCTAACATTAAAGCTTTTTTTCCAGTTTTACAAAACGCATGGATTCGTTAGCGCACACAGCTACCGTTGACTCATAAATTATCAACGAAAACTGAGTCACTACCGACTCAAAAATCATCAATGAAACTGCTTCCACAACTAACATTTGGATTCGTTAGCGCACACAGCCACAATTGACTCAGAAATGTCAATGAAAAATGAGTTGTTATTGAGTCATAAATCTTCAACAAAACTACTTCCACAGTTGATGCATGGATTCATCAGCGCACATAGCTCTTGTTGACTTAGAAATCATCAACGAAAACTTAGTCACTGCCGATTCAAAAATCATCAACGAAAATTGTGTAGCTTTTGATTCAGAAATCGGCAGCGATGATGAAGTCATTTTTTGCTTTACTTTTTTTTTCGAGTGTTTACACCCAAGCTCTTCTAGGTTCATCTTACTCTATATGTTCTAAACAATCTCATTCAATGCCTGTTTAAGCTTCTTTGCCTTTGCTTTTGTAATTAGCCCACTTGGCACCTCCAATAGGTCTTTGACATGATTAAGCTTGGTGTTAGGTTGTTTCGCATCATCCTCTCTCTCTTCAAAAGGATTCGACCTCGAATCATCACCTATATCAAACATAGTAAGATCAGAAACATTAAAGATAACACTAATACTATACTCACCTGGTAAATCAACTTTATAAGCATTGTCATTGATCCGCTCAAGTAGCTGAAATATTCAATCTCCTTATGGGTGTAGCTTGGATTTACTTTGGGCTGGAAAGCTCTCATTATGCATATGTATCCAAACCCAATCCTCGGGCTGAAAGACAACATGTTTGTGCCCCTTATTGGTTTTAGTTGCGTACATATGGTTCCCCTTTTCAATCTGTTGCTGCACACTCTTATAGAGTGTCTTCACCACATGTGCTTTACGAATACCATCCAAAGTAGCCCTTTCATCAACAGGCAAATGAATCAAATTCATGAGAGTTAAAGAGTTAAATCCATACACAATTTCAAATGGTGAAAATTCAGTAGTAGAATGTACACAACGATTATATGCAAACTATATGAATGATAAACAATCTTTCCAATTCTCTAAGTTCTTTTGAATGACAACTCGTAAAAGTTGTGTTAAGGTCCTATTAACTAATTCGGTTTGTCTATCTATTTGGGGGTGATAAGTAGTTGAAAACAACAGTTTAGTACCAAATTTCCTTTATAACACCTTCCAGAAATAGCTAAGGAACTTAACATCTCTATCAGAAACAATGCTCCTAGGGACCCGGTGAAGCCATACTATCTCCTTAAAGAATAAATCAATAATGTTAGTTGCATCATAAGTTTTATGACATGGAATGAAGTATGTCATCTTTGAAAACCTATCAACAACCACAAAGATTGAATCCCTACCCCATTTTGACCTACGTGTACCTAAGTCGAAGTTTATTGAAATGTCTACCCATGGTTCCATAGGTACTGGCAAAGGGGTATACAAGCCATTTATTTGAGTTCTAAACTTTACTTTCTTATAGGTATTGGCAAAGGGGTACACAAGCCATGTATTTGTCACATATACGTTGCACATCTTTTTTCATTTAAACCAATAAAATGCTCATGCAATACATTCAAAGTCTTAACACCAAAATGCCCCATCAACCTGCCCTCATGTGCTTCACGTACAAGCAATTCACGCATAGAACTTAATGGAACACACAAATGATCATCTTTAAACAAATACCCATCAAGTCTATAGAACTTACCAAAAGCCAAAGTTTCACAAGCATTATACACATTAGCAAAATCATTATCATTCTTGTACAATTCCTTTATTTGTTCAAATCCTACAAATCTAACATCTAGTAGATAAAAACATACATGCGCGATGGTGCATCAACTGATTAATACTTAAAACTGTATTTTTGTCAAGGTTTTATATCATCATTTTGCACTTAAAATATTAATAACTCCTTAACTAGAGCATGTTTTATAATAACATGTCTAATAATAGAAGATACCTTTAATTTATGATAAATGTTCATCTTAAATGCAGGCCTATCACATAAATCAAAAGATTGATTGATGAGTTTAACTATTGAAATTGAGAAGACAAAGAGAGGGCTAAGCTTAAAAACAAAATGTTGTTTCAGTCCAAACTGGAACACCATTCAGTTATTGGATCATAACTGGAGTTGTAGAACTTGGATTTAGGTCTGGTTTATATGTATGGAAAGCTAAGACATAGGCCTAAAACTTTCATGAAGAGTCCAAGATTTAAAAGTGCCATTTTTTACTTCAAATGGTAGCAACAATAGAGAAGTTGGAATTTATCCTACAGCCTAGACAATGTTCAGTGTTCAGCCCATATCTCGAATTCTAAAAGTCCAAATGCACCGATTCTTGTTTTTTCGGAAAGCTGAGACAATTTCCCAGAACTTTCATGAGGACTATCTATTCAAATTTTGATGTTAGCAATGATGTTTTCTGCAGTCAAGAAGATAAGGAGTGTTACCAAGTCAAGAGGTGGCCACCCATTCAATAATTAGTCATCAAATCAATAGTTCTGAATTTTGGCCTATAAAAGGAGGCATTTGCCATGTATTTAGGCACCTTGGTTTTCAGATCAAGATCTTGCTCTTGCTCTCTTTCTTTGAATTTTGTAATGTTCAAGTTTTATTCCATGTTATATTTTCCTTAATCTTTTGTTTATGCTTTTCATTTCCTTTACTATACTTATATAATTATGTTCTTATCTTGTTTATCTATGTTTCTCTTCTTCATTATGTTTAGTTAAGTTTATTAAGTCAAGGTGAAAAGGTTACACTAATGATGTAAGAATAAGTATAATATAAACTCAACATAGACTTTAATGTTTGATACTAACATGTTTTGTATTTGTTATCTTATTCACTCTTAATACTTTGCTTGTTAAATGGTTAATCTAGATTTATGTTGTATAAACCTTAGTACAACAAATACTTGACACTTTCATAGCCTAACTGTATGGTATAACTGACACCTGTACTATGAAAGGAACTTGATTTGTTGTTAATATAAGTTATCATCATGAATACCCGACAACATTTACAAGTATTAGCATTATTCGAATAAGATAACTAATGTAATCATGGTAACAATTTATAATCCGATTGGAACCACCTTTGTGTGTGGTTTCGAGTTGAATAATAAAAAGAGTTTATATTATACTTATTTGAAATATCATTAATGGATCCTCTAACCTTGACAATTGTTTTATATTTGTTTAAACCCTTACATCAATATCACATCTCAAAGCTCTTTTCAACTCCTTTTCTATTATTGTCTATTTCTTTATTTATAGTTTGTACAATTAACCTCCTTGTGGTTTGACCCCGGTCTTGCCGAGTTATTTATTACTTCGACACTCCTACACTTGAAAGAAGACATCAATCTTTTGGTCGTGTCAAGTTTTTAGCGCCGTTGCCAGGGAAGGTAAATTACTGTATAAATTATATATTTTTTTATTGTCTTTTCTTTTCTTTCCTTTTATCTAACATTTGTTTCTTCTTTTTTTGTTTCTTTTTTGTTTCTTTTCTTCTCTTCCTATACGTGCATGAGAGTTTGGTGACGTACATTAAGTGGTAGACTTTGTAGGGTATCCTCATCATTTTCAAAAAATATGGCCGAAGAAGATAATAGTCGCTTTATAATGAGAACAATGAGAATAATCGAGTTAGAACACTTAGAGACCACATGAATCCTACAAGAACAAGTGCACCCTCATGTATAGTTTTCCCTCCTGATGCATCTCATTTTAATTTTAAGCCATGCATTATTCAACTTTTACCTTCTTTTCATGGATTAGATCTAGAAAATCCATACTTGTATTTGAGAGAATTTGAGGAGGTTAGTAACACCTATAATGACTTAAATTGTAGCATGAACACCATTAGATTAAAGCTTTTTTCTTTTTCATTAAAAGATAAAGCTAAAACATGGCTTCAAAATCTTAGGTCAGGATCCATTTGTACTTGGGATGAAATGGAACAACAATTTTTAAAGAAGTTTTTTCCGTCTCACAGAACAAACTCTTTCAAAAGACAAATCACCACTTTCACTCGAAAACTAGGAGAAACATTTTACCAATGTTGGGATAGGTATCGAGACTTGCTTAATACTTGCCCTTATCATGGTTTTGAAACATGGAGATTGGTTTCATATTTTTATGAAGGGTTAACACCTAAAGATAGGCAAATGGTGGAATTGATGTGCAATGGAACTTTTGAAGATAAAGAACCTAATGAAGCAATGGAGTACCTAGACTTGCTAGCTGAAAATGCTCAAAATTAGGACACTACAAGCACTTATAAGCCACCAAGTAAAACTCAACTGCATACATCTAGTGGAGAAATGTACAACCTTAGAGAAGATCATGACCTCCAAGCCAAGTTTGCATCTTTAGCTAGAAAAGTCGAGGCACTAGAATTGAAAAGGAGTGGTCAATTAAAATCTGTTCAAGACATTGTGTGTCAAATCTGTGAATCCAATGAACATTCAACAAATGATTGTCCAACTTTGCCTTCTTTTAGGGAATGCCTCCATGAACAATCCCATGCTTTAAATAGTTTCCAAAGGCCCAATCATAACCCATACTCGCAAACATGCAACCTTGGTTGGAGAAATCACCTAAATTTCAGTTGGAAGAGTGATAACAATAATGCACAAACTTCACAACCGCTGTTTCAAGCGCACCATAATTTTTAAAATTCTCATGGATATGCACCTCCTTATGCTCAACCTCCTAGAAGAAATCTTGAGGAAACATTGCATGCATTCATTGAAAAATAAGAGACAATCAACACTCAACTTGCTCAAAGCATGATAGATTTTAAAGATACTCTTGCAAAATTCACATTTGCTCTCAGTTTTCAAGAGAAAGGTAATTTTCCATCTCAACCACAACAAAATTCAAAGGGGCAAAACAATACAAATGCAAGTAGTTCTGGAAGCCATCACATGGATCAAGTTAAATTAGTCATCACTCTTCGCAGAGGTAAGGTTATTGAAAAACTCATTCTTGAACCTTGTGAGAAAGATGATGAGTTAATCTCTGAGGTTAAGGAAGGGGTTGAATCTGAACATTGCAAAGAAAAGATTGATACCCCGCCAGCACTTCCATTTCCTCATGCCATGACCAAACAAAGGAAAGTCAATCACAACTCTGAAATCTTTGAAACTTTCAAACAGGTACGAATCAATATACCTTTATTGAATGCAATACAAGTACCTTCTTATGCTAAATTTTTAAAAGATATGTGCACTATGAAGAGAAAACTGAATGTGAAAAAGAAAGTCTTTTTAGCCAAACAAGTACGTGCTATTCTTTAGAACAATAATGTTTTGAAATATAAAGACCCTGGTTGTCCTATAATTTGTTGCTTTATTGGAAAAAGTAAAATTGAAAAAGCTTTACTTGATCTTGAAGCTAATATGAATTTACTTCCATATTTAGTCTTTTTCAGAGTATCAATGTAGGTGAGTTAAAACCAACTTCTATAACTCTTTTACTTGCAGATAGATCTGTAAAAGTGCCTAGAGGAATAGTTAAAGATGTGTTAGTATAAGTCGATAAATTCATTTATCCTGTGGATTCTATTGTCTTGGATACACAACCTATTGAAGCATGTAATTTAATTCCTGTTATTTTAGGACATTCATTTCTTACAACTTCTAATGCATTGATTAACTGTAGGAATTGAGTGATGAAGTTATCTTTTGGAAACATAACAATGGAGATTAATATTTTCAACATTTGCAAGCAATCTGAAGATGATAATGATTTACAGGAAGTGGACTTTATTGAAAAATTAGTTCATGATCAATTTTAACCACTTCCTGTGAAACTGAGATTGATGAATCTGATGATTTGCAAATGGTTTATTTTTAGAAAGAATCGAAGGCAAATAATTGGAGACCACCAAAACCTGATTTGAAGCCGTCACCATTCAATCTCAAATACTCATTTTTGGAAGAAAATGAAACTTTTCCGGTAATAATCTCTTCCAAACTTAATGCACATCAAGAAGGTAAGTTATTACAAACTCTAAAAAATGCACAAAAGTGCATTAGGATGAACCATAGCTGACATAAAAGGAATTAGTCCTTTGATTTGCACACACAACATTTACTTGGAGGAAAATGCTAAACTCTCTAGAGAAATGCAACGAAGGCTTAATCCTAATATGAAAGAAGTAGTGAAAAATGAAGTCATTAAGCTTTTAGATAATGGAATCATTTATCCTATTTCTGACAGCAAATGGGTAAGTCCTACTCAAGTTGTACCCAAGAAGTCTGGAGTCACTGTGATTACAAATAAAAAAAATAAGTTAATTCAATGACTAGAAAATATCATTTTCATTTACCTTTCTTGAATCAAATCCTGGAAAGAATTGCAGGTCATGAATTTTATTATTTCCTAGATGGCTATTCAGGTTACAACCAAATTGAAATTGCATTGGAAGATCAAGAGAAGACTACTTTCACATGTCCATTTGGTATTTTTGCATATCAAAGGATGCCTTTTGGATTATGTAATGCACCAGCCACGTTTTAAAGATGCATGCTTAGCATATTCAGTGATATGGTTGAACGTTTTCTTGAGATTTTTATGGATGATTTTTCTGTTTTTGATGATTCATTTGATGATTGTTTAACTAACTTGTAAAAAGTTTTGAATAGGTGTGAAGAGAAGAATCTTGTGTTGAATTGGGAAAAATATCATTTTATGGTAACAAACGGCATTGTACTTGGTCACATTATTTCATCGAAAGGAATTGAGGTTGACAAATCTAAAATTGAGTTAATTGCTAACTTGCCAACACCAAAATCTATTAAAGATGTTAGATCATTCTTAGGACATGCTGGTTTTTATAGAAGATTCATCAAAGATTTTAGTGTAATATCTAAGCCCTTGAGTAACCTTCTAACAAAGGATAATATTTTTGAATGGATTGAACATTGTGAAGAAGCCTCTGTTAAACTTAAAAACTTGATTACTTTTACTCCTGTCATTCAACCTCCTAATTAGTTATTATCTTTTGAAATAATATGTGATGATAGTGATTATTCAGTGGGTGTTGTCTTCGGAAAAAAGAAAGGATAAGAAACCTTATGTGATTTGCTATGCAAGTAAAACTTTAAATAGTGCCCAAATGAATTACACTACCACTGAAAAAGAATTACTTGTAGTAGTATTTATGATGTGATTCAACCATCAAAGGATCCATTGGAGGTTCCAGTTGGTCCAGTTACTAGGCCTAAGGCTAAGAAGTTCAAAGAAGCTTTCAATGGACTTCTTAAAGATACATGGGCTAAGGTGGACTTCAAGAGGATTTGTAATAATAAAGAGCAAGCCTTGATTAATCTGAGTCATATTCAAGAGGGGCTTGCTGGTGGAACCAAGACCATTACACAAGGATTGGGAGAAGAGGACTAGATTCGGATAGTTTGACCTTTCATTACTCTTTTGGTCATAACTAGAGCTACAGATCGAATTTTGATGTGATTCTAGTTGGGCTGGAAACTAGACTTCCATACCTTTACTACGGTATATGGCACGCCTTCTAATTCATTAATACGAGAGAGAACCATCCATTTTAAGTTGGGCCTTACTGCTGCCAGACAGAATACGGAAACAACGAACTTGTCTTATTTAATTTGTTGGGCTATCAAACTTTATTTATTTTGAGAGGAGACAACTTTTTTGGGTTTTAGACTTGTTTATTTTGTTTATTTTAATTAGTTTGGGCTAGTTTTAGCTTGGGTTGATTATTATTTAAATTGAGTTTATGTGAGATCCATTAGGAAAACTAGGGTTTTAGCTTAGAGTTTAAATACTCTTTAGGAATATTTTTAGGGCAGACTTTTTATAATATTTTCAGCATTATAGCTGACTTTTGGTTGCTCAATCTTGGTTCTTGATTGAACTTTCAACTCTTCAAAGAATTGACCATTCTTTGTTGTGAATTTATACTTCTTTTGCTTGTCTCCAGGTGTAGGCGTTGTGATCGAGTTGGTTTATAGTCTTGTTGCCTTGGAGCAAGTCTTCCATTGTGATAACCTTATTCAAATCTCAACAAACTTGGGTTAGATTGATCTTGGGGTCGCGAATACCATTAAATTCCGCTAGGGTTCGCATCAATTTACATGTGAAAACTTCAGGTCTTATCTTGTTGGCTCACCTGTTATTGTTTTTAGTGATTATGCATCATTAAAATATCTTTCTAAGAAAGATTCTAAGGCTAGATTGGTACGATGGATTTTGTTACCTAAAGAATTTGATATCACAATCAAAGACAAGAAAGGCACCGAAAATGTTGTCACAAATCATTTGTTAAGATTGACAACAGAGATCTGACATCACATCAATCGATGACTACTTTCCTGATGAATCTTTACTTTTCATCTCTACAATGCCTTGGTTTGCTAATATTGTTAATTTTCTTGTTTCGGGACATTTGTCAGCTCATTGGAGTACCTAAGACAAAAGAAAGTTCTTGAACGAAGTGAAGAACTTTTATTGGGATGACCCTTATTTATTCAAATATTGTCCTGATCAAATATTTCGAAGATGCATTCCTAACAATGAGGTAGGCAGTGTCATTAAATTTTGTCATTTTAAGGCATATGGGGGTCATTTCTCATCAAGAAAGACGACTGCAAAAATCTTACAAACTGGATTTTACTAGCCCACCATGTTCAAGGACTCACATGCATTCTATAAGACTTGTGAAAATTGTCAAAAGTTGGGATCTATTTCAAAACATCACATGATGCCTTTAAATCCTATTCTTGTCATTGAGATCTTTGACTGTTGGGGTATAGATTTCATGGGTCCATTTCCTCCATCATTTGGTTTCTTGTATATATTAGTCGCAGTAGATTATGTTTCAAAATGGATAGAGGCAATTCCAAGTCGAAACAATGATCACAAAACAATGATAAAGTTTTTGAAAGAAAATATTTTGAGTTGATTTGGAATCCCTCGAGCCATGATAAGTGATGGTGGAATACATTTCTGCAATAAGTCATTTGAGTCTTTAATAAAAAAAATATGGAATCACACACAAAGTTGCCATCCCTTATCACCTTCAGACAAGTGGACAAGTAGAATTTGCTAATAGGGAGATCAAATAGATCTTGGAGAAAACAGTAAACCCTAATAGGAAAGACTAGTCTTTAAGACTTAATGATGCACTTTGGGCTTATCGAACTGCTTATAAAACATCATTAGGTATGTCACCTTATAGACTAGTCTATGGAAAACCTTGTCACTTGCCTG
>Ga0325405_1004445_pt1 | contig 14316 bp, 10 predicted proteins | sample PopdelMetagenome_21_FD_205663 | JGI IMG/M metagenome (GOLD analysis project Ga0325405, IMG submission 205663) | Populus deltoides microbial communities from Bellville, Georgia, United States - Xylem-Control-R2 | ecosystem: Host-associated > Plants > Phyllosphere > Stem > Wood/Secondary xylem... | reverse complement strand
CCCAGAAACAAAATCCACTCCTTCAAAATGCTAAACAGAAGATTAAGCTTGTCATAATTCAGATTTAGGACTAATTATTATTCATATAAATGTACAATGGTTTTAATCACTTACAGAATGATGAAATACAGTATTTCTGTAAACATCGAACACACTTCTTAATTTCATTTCATTCATTAATTCTGGTTCTTGGTTACTACACGTATTTCACCAAAATTTCCTAGTTACTTCGCTAGAGCCAAAACAATATTCATCTGAAGATCTTTATACTTGTTCGATGGTGATTTCTGATAAGCCTCCACCAAAGCCAGTTGCAAAGTGTCCATGCTTGCTACAACATTCCTTCATGTAGCTCTTGCAACATCCACCAATCTCTCTCTTCTCCATGCTCGTACAAGCATGCATGGTTGTTGGCTCAATTTCAATAACAGTGTGAGGTGGAGCGCAGCCTGTACAACACTTCTTCAACTCCTGGTGTAACTCTTGATGTTGATGCTGGGGACTGCAACTGGATTCAACAATCTCTCCTAGTGACTCTTCATTCTTGGGAATGTCAATAGTGTTTTTACAACTGCTCTTGGAGCAGCAATTAGTAGTATTGTCTGTCGTTTTTTGGCTGCCTTCTAAATCATGAGAAGAATGACTTGAATGGTGATGAATACCATGATGAGTAGCGGCAGGTTCACCGTGTGAATGGTGGCAGTGTTTTTCCTTATGAAGACCATCTCCATCTGAGCATTTACCTTGAGTTTCTACTGAATTATGGCATAGATGTTTCAATTTGGGAGGGGTTGAACAGTCATGGCTGCGTGGATGATTTGCTTCTGTGTTGGGATTGACTGTGTTAAAGCAACTATGATCGTGGTGCTTGGCTTCATGAACTCCACTAGCATTAGTTGCTACACATGCATCATGGCTCTTAGCTGAGTCAGCGCACTCTTGGTTTCTGCATGAGCTGACACTATGTTGGCTAGATTGGCATCCTGAGGCAAGGCTTGAACTTTGAGCCACACAATGCTCCTTCACAACTTTCTGGCTAGAGCAACATCTTGAGGCACAGTTTGAATTTTGATCCTCGCTCTGAACCTTCCCAACTTTTGGTCTAGAGCAACACCCTGAGTCGCAGCTTGGATTCTGGGCCACAATCTTCACCTCAGCTTTCTGGCTAGAGCAACATCCCGAGGCACAGTTTGAATTTTGAGCAGCAAGCTGCACCTTCTCAACTTTCTGGCTAGAACAACATCCTGAGGCACAACTTGAATTTTGAGCTCCACTGTGAACCTTCTCAACTTTAGGGCTAGAGCAACATCCCGAGGCACAGTCTGAACTTTGAACGGCAAGCTGCACCTTCTCAACTTTCTGGCTAGAACAACATCCTGAGGCACAACTTGAATTTTGAGCTCCACTGTGAACCTTCTCAACTTTAGGGCTAGAGCAAAACCCTGAGGTGCAGCTTGAATTTTGAGACCCACGTGGCCCCTTCTCAACTTTTGGACTAGAGCAACACCTTGAGGCACAGGTTGAGTTAAGAGCCCCGCTCTGCACCTGCTCAACTTTTGGGCTAGAGCAACACTTTTGAGCCCCACATTCCACCTTCTTGACATTTTGGCTAGAGCAACAATTACGATGATTGTGTGAAGAATTCTTAGTACCATGTTTGTGCGAATGCGACGCACCTGATGATTTGCTACATTTCCCTGCATGAGTGCCTTGTAAAAGCAGCATGCTGTTCAAAATGACCAACAAGCATGTACCTACATCAGCAAGAACGGCTGCCCAAACAAGTGGGTGACCAGCAAACGCCAAGGCCAGGATAGCAGACTTTGTAGTCATGGACATAATCACATTCTCAATCACTTTTCTATGAGATTTACGGCCAAGCCGGATGGCTTTTGGTACTTTCCTGAGATCATTGGACATAAGAATCACATGCCCTGTCTCTGTTGCAAGTGCTGAACCTGAAATTCCCATTGAAATGCCAATATCAGCAGTAGCTAATGCAGGGGCATCATTCAGACCATCTCCAATCATTGCTGTTGGTCCTTCCTTCTTAAGTTCTTTAATAATAGTCGCCTTGTCTTCAGGTAGGAGTTCTGCATGAACAACTTCAAGAGCATGCTCTAGCTGCACATGGCATTAAATTTACTTCCATGTCAGTTCGAAGTTAAATGCAAATAGAACATAAATTAGATATGATTATGGATAAGAGCTTGCCTGTTCATGTGCATACATAGCCGCCGCTTCACTATCTCCAGTAAGCATTGCAGTTTTAATGCCTAATGACTTCAGTTCCTTAATGGCCTCAGCAACCCCAGTCCTACAGCTATCAGAGAGACTAAAAATCCCAGCAAGCGTTGCTCCACAGTACACATATCCGACAGACTTTCCTGTCTTCTTGTCGCCTTCTAGTGTTGGAACTATAAGAACCCATCACCAAAGTAATTAGAACACCTTGAAAGCCCAATGATAGCAGTTTATTACTAGGATATACAGGCTTTTACCTGTTCCAGATGCTCTGTGAGCAATCTTTCTGTTCCCAATATATATATCTTTCCCTTCAATTTTTCCTTGAATTCCTTCTCCAGGAAAATTTTGAAATTCCTCAACTTTCTCAGGCTGTGGCTCTATTGAATGCATCTTTCCATAGTCGACAAGTGCAGCCGCCATAGGATGACTTGATTTACTCTCGATGCTTGATACCCTGTGAAACTTTCATGAACATCACTTTCCAGTGGAGAAAAATTTACCTAATTATAGCAAAATAGAGCTGGTCTTTACCAATAGAGCAATGTGTCTACACTGATATCATTGCAGAGAGGTTGGAAATCTGTGACAACAAATTCACCTCTTGTTATGGTACCAGTTTTGTCGAAAGCCATGACCTTAATCTTGCCTAGTGTTTCAAGATAGTCGCCCCCTTTGATCAGAAGACCAGCAGATGCCGCCTTTGTTAGAGCACAAAATGTTGCAACTGGTGTAGACAGGATTAGAGCACATGGACATGCACTGACTAAAACAACCAATGCTAAACGAAACCAGCGATTACGGTCGTGCAATCGTAGTGCAAGCGGTATCACTGCAAAGCTGGCCGATATAATAATCACCGCTGAAAATTGGAAACAAATGAAATAAATGAGAAGGTAGGAGGATTGTCCAGAAATCGAGCAGCCGATTCACTCTAAAAGACTGAAGTGACGGGCTGTCCAAATACTACTTCTCAGTACTAAAGAACCATCTTAATCCAAGAGGTTAAGCTATTAGGTGAGACTTCAAGATATTATTTATATTATTTTCTAACATACCTTCTCAAGTGAAAGCCTTTTAGATTTAAAACTTGCACAGACCCACACTACCTTGTGCTATTAATTAGAAGAGAGAATGACGATGGTGGGATTTAAACTAGTGATTGTTTGATCATCAAAGTTCTAATACTATGCCAAAAAATCATCCCAACCCAAAAGCTTAAGTTATTAAGTTGAGGTTTCAAGATTTGATTTATATTATTCTTTAACACTCGGTACTCTACTTCAGCCAAGGCCTATAAAACTTGATGAATGGTGTTTAATTAGACTGAAGCATGACTAACCTGGAGTATAGTATTGAGCAAATTTGTCTATGAACCTTTGAGTTTTAGACTTGCTGTTTTGAGCTTCTTCCACAAGCTTTGCCATTTTAGCCACCACACAGTCTTCGGCAAGAGCAGTAGTTCTAACACTCATATAACCTGAGAATGGCAAATACCCCATTACCACCAAAACCAAAATCCATTCAGAAACAATTCGCACAAGGCCAGAAAGAGGTATTGATACCATTTAGGTTAATGGTGCCTGCCCAGACAGTTGAATCCACCTGTTTGGGGACTGGAAATGACTCTCCAGTTAACGTTTTCTCGTCCACTTCACAGTTACCATTGACAACAACTCCATCAATGGGAATAACTTCACCAGCCTTAACTGCAAGAACAGTGTTTAACTTGACCTCATCAGCATCCACTTCTTCCCCAGTTTCAGCAATGACTGCTTTCTGTGGAGCTATGCTCATCAATGATGACATGACAGCACTAGCCTGCAGAAACATTGTATTTTCAGCATTAAGTATCGAACTCTGTATGTACAATGAAATTCATTTCCATTCTGTAATAGCATCCAGAATCAGCATGGTAGTTCTTAGGCTTCCACTTCCAATATGTTTGAGGACAAAGGAAAATATGTCCATGTCTTTGATCCATTTACAAAGTTTCATTACTGATTTTGATCTTGCAACTAAGTCAAAGCAAGGGTAATATTCAGGGCTAACCATTTCAAAATTCAAACAGCAAGGTTCTGAAGCCACAAATTAAATTACTACCCATTAATGGAGACAAATTTTCTGCTTATTGTACCATTCTACTATATCATTGGACATGGCAGCCTATTAGCTAGCACAAATACATATTTTTAACACAATTACTATCTTGAGATTACCTTGTGGCTTGCCCTTGACTCTAGCCATTCTGCAATAGTGAACAGGAAGACAATAGTTCCTGCTTCAATATAATCATCCATCGCAATCGTTCCTATGACTGTCACAAATTAATACTTAGTGAGTCAGATAAGTAAATTAAGCATAGTACTATAAACAAGCACCTGCTTCATCCAAATATATACTATTAACATTAATATAATCCGTCAGCAATTCAATATAGATATTTCACATTAATTCTCACTTTTTTTTTCTTTAGTCCAATATAGTTTATTGCTAAAATAAACTAACTACAAATCCAATTCAAAAGTTAGATTGTTTCAGCTTCGCATTAATTCTATACAGCAACTGCTAAAAGTCAAGACAAAGTTAGGTACTGATCCCTCCTTTGATAACAGGTTAAAAAATATAGACAAAACAAGTAAAGATTTGGACAAGAAGCTGCATGCATGGGAGTCCTGATAGCATGTTTAAATTCAAAAGTTCAAATGTCTGTACTTCATGGATTTACTTATTTAATCAAACACTTTCTCTGGAGTGTTTGTTTAAATAAAATATACTATATTTCAGTATGTTATGCCCATCATTTTCCAAGAAGGAAGAGGGGTCTTGACTGCTTTTCTGATGTGTAAAACATACTTGTAAAGCCGTGCCATTTTGAGTTTTCAATGTATTTGTGGAACACCAAGTTAACAGATTCAACAAAAAGGAACATAAAAAAGGGAAGGAAAATGCTTTATAGCATTATTGACTTCAACATGCTCTTTGGTCAAGTTACTTCAAATGTGGCCATGTGTCTTGTAGCTTTTAGGATAAAAATCGAATCCTTGAAAAAGAATTTAACTTATATAGCACATTATGAGTAATAAATAACTTAAAAGTCATCAAATCATTGTTCACCTTTTACAGCAATACTATTTAGGTTAGATTTGAAGGAAGAAGGAAACCAGGGTGTAAAAAAAAATCATCAAGAGTTATAGAAGGATGAGACAAGATACCATTTGATTTATGTAGCCAGTGCCCATAAGTGGAGGTCAAATTCAGTAAGCTTGAATTTTCCAAACTATATTTATATGGTCAAAATTTCAACCTTGAAGAAAATGGGTGGACTGCATTTAATAACTAGCTAGCAAAAATCAACACGTGGGCTGCCAAGAAACCACTATGCTTACAACTGGCAGAGAAATTTCTAAGAAATCAAACGGGTTTGTTAGTATCCTGAATTAGTTGTGCATTCATTCTTCTAACTTGAAAGAAGATATGATATATGCCTAGCCTCGCCTAGCCTAGCCTAGCCCTAGGTTTATCAAGTTTCCTAGCAGAAGAAAGATCCTATAAAAATTTTCAGCTACTATATGGACCTTTACATAGAAGGGAAGGTGGAGTTGGTGTAAGAATATAATGGTGGCCTAAACGTGGAAAGTGATTTGTGAAACTACCAAGACATACTTATCCACAAAAGACACGATAAAGTGATGATAGAAAACAAATATGAATAATAACAGATAACTTTCGGTGCAAAATAATAGTAAAAATTTCACTTTGCTACCACTGTAAAATCCATGTGTAATCCATGCTATTCATGTAAGTGGGAAAAAAAAAAAGGAAAAATTAAGTTACCTGCAATAAGCATAAGAACGTTGGTATCAAGCCTAAAATTCCTCAAGGAAGCAACAGCTTTCAAGCAGATGGGAAGGATGCCAACAGCCACTGCTCCAATAGCAAACCAACGCAAAGGATGATAGACATACTTCAAAAGTGATAACAAAAGTAACACACCACAAGCCATTGCATATGGGCTAGGCCATTTCTTTTGGTGCTTGGTCTCTCCATATGCTCTAATATTTGCTTCCAGTCTTGCTTGATTTAGAGCCTTAACTGTCAAGAATTAATCAACGTCTCAGTAATTAGAATACAAATTTTGGCATTAAGTGGTTCCTGCAGCAAGAAGTTAATTCTTTTTCAAACCTAACAATGAAAAACCCAGGATCATGAAAAACATAACGTATACAGACTATACTCTTGGACCATAATGCTCCTTTCAGCTTCCATTCATAGAAGAGAGAAGGGAGTGTCCCATAAATTGCATATACAAATTGGCAGATCATCATTGCTAACGGAGTGGTAGCTTATTTTTTTGCACCATCATTATCCTTTGAAAAGGGGATTGTTATGTGGCCCAGAAATTAATTTAAAAATGATTAGAATTTCTTCTCTTTTAATAATAATAATAATAATAAAAAAGAGAAGAAATTTCTACAACTAAAACTCATAAACTGAGTTTGTAGCTCAACTAATATTATTATTTTTATTCTTTAAAAGGATTTGTGATCGAGCATCTTGTTACTTGTACACATATAGTAAAACAAGAGCACAAATCGAAAAGATGGGTAAGAATATGGATTAAAGTGAAATTTTAAAATGTAAAATTTGGAACATAGTTTTGAAAAGAAGAGATTAAGCTTGTTAATGAATTGTAGGAAAAGCTTCGGCATCCAGTTCATTTATAGCAGCCACCAAAGCAATAGCCCACCAGCTAATGACTCGGACATCTCATCTTGATCGACCTTTCTGGCCGAATTTTTGGCTTTATCGTTGTCCAAGTCCAAGCAAGAGACAGTAACTGACCAACTACGAAGTTCATGTATTTGTGCAAGAAACATCATCATCAAGATTCTTCAAAATCTCAACATTTAATTGTTCAGGAAATTCAGAGAAAGAGGATTTGAGGTTCTGCAACTTTTATTAGACACGTAATTTATTACAAAACAATTTTTAAGCCAGGTGTTAGGATGATGATTAAGAACAAGCCATGTCAATTGGTGATTTATGCAATCAACCTCAATGGCCCATGAGAAAAGACCATGAGGAAAAAGCCAAGGCATGGATGGCTTTCTTAAAAAGCATAAATAAATAAAAAACAAAAATCATGTGGCTGGGAAAGAAAAGAACGAAATTAAGATACAGTAAACCGATCAAGATCAAAAAAATAAAAGGAAGAGAAGATTTAAAGTTTCAGAAATGATTACCAATTTGGAGCTGAGAAATGAGGAGATCGTCATGGAAAACAATCACTGTTCTTGTTGGGACAATCACTGAAAAATCTTTAACACCATCAAGTGACTTGAGGATATTCTCGATCAAAGGAACCTCTGAAGAACAGCAAAGACCTAGCACATCAAAGTAGCTTTTCTGCAACTTTTTGGTAGCTGCCTTGTTGCTTTTTTCCAGCTCGGCAGCCATCGTTTTTATCTCTAAATCTCTCTGCAAAAAAAAAAAAAAGAAGAAGAAGAAGAAGAAGCAAGAACCTCGTGAGAATTAGATCATCACAACCGTAACTGCATCAAAGGCCAGCTTGGAAGAAGTAGACATGGGCCCAAGACAAGAGGAGAAGCACACCTTGCAAGGAATGAAGGATTTGAAGAAGATGAGGCTTTCTTTTGAGGAGGAGAGAGGGGAGCAGGCAAGAAGATTTATAAGCAGAGAAGCTTGGAGTGGAGAGGGGACTCTTAAGAATATGGAATGATGAGGTGGCGACGTTTTAAATTAATGAGATGTAGAAATTATTTAAAAAGAATAAGAAAAAGCAAGAGCAAAAGCCATGAAAATCGAGAAAAGCATAGGGTGGGAAAAAGTTGTTTTTTTTATTATTATTATTTATTTTTTTTTCAGCGAGGGAATAATGGATTGGTTTCACACCTTTCTCTGGTCGTGGAGGAGAGAGCAGATATAGATGCTGTATATTTTTATTTTTTAAAAATATTTTTAAAATAAATTAAATTTTTTTATTTTAAATTAATATTTTTTAGTGTTTTTAGATATTTAAAAATTCTTGTATCAAAAATAATTTTTAAAAATAAAAAAATATTATTTTAATATATTTTTAAATAAAAAATACTTAAAAAAACAATTAAATTCTTGAAAAAAACCATAATAGTGGAGATAGAATAGATTAAAGTGCCTGCAGAATTGGAAACCACAGGTGAATCCACAAAAATGTTGCTCTTATATTATAACCATATGCACCGAACTTATTATTAATTAATTATTAGTGCTTTTCTATTTCACCTTTCATTTACCACTTTAACTTTTGGGAACTCCATACGTTTTCTATGATCTTTTTTTAATATTCTAGATTTATTTCCCTTTTTGTTTGTTGGGAGGTTGATTGGAATTTGGTATAATTACGACTGGGGGCAAATATTTAGGTGATATTTGGTATTATGGTTTAATTTTCATTTTCATTTTTATTTTTTGTAGTTTTAAATTATATTTTTATGTTGTTTTGATATGTTGGTGTTAAATAAATATTTTCTTAATATTTTTAAAAAATATATATATTTTTTAAAAAGTAATATTTATCGTATTATTTACCGAATACTTCAAATACTCCCTCTTCATAAATGACATGTATCTCGTAATAATAATTGTGAGATACATGTCATTTATACAAAGGAGATATTTTATAGTAAGAGAAATTAGGTGAGCCCTAGTTATCATTATGTGACTTTATCAAGGATAAAGTTAAAAGGTGCTGGGATGGCACTATTTTTCTAGATCCATTAGCACCGAAGATTACAACGGTGTGTGTGTGTGTTTTTTTTTAATTTTTATATTTTTTATAAAACTTTTTTTTAAAAAATTAGTATGTGTATATGAGAATTTAGAGTTAATAATTTATTTTAATTTGTATTCTATATAGTTATTGTTGTATCAAAAAAATATCTTAGCATTGGGTTGGTATTAGAAAAATATCTCACCATCGCTATATAATCTATTTTTAAAAAAGTTTATTTAAATAAAAAAAAGTGATTTTGAAAAAACTAGGTTTTAAACTTTGTGGAGTGAATGATTTGGTTTGCAAGTTTGGCGAGATAACCCTGATTGTCCCGGTTCACAGATTTAGCAGGATATTTTTTTTTTCATTGAACTCGATTATATGATTGTCTATTTTTCTTTTTATTATATAGTTAAGAAAATAGTTTTGCAAAAAAAACATGTTATTAAATTTTAGAAAGTCCATGAGCCTGTTGATGGGTTTGGCGAGTTTAGCTTTTCTATAAAAAAAATAATTTTTTTTCTAATTTTATCCTTTGATATCGGGCTGATTAAGAATTGAGTTTAATAATTTGTTTTATTTTACTTTTTATAAAGTTATCATAATTTTTTTAAGAATGCCTTAATATTAGTATGATGCTCGATTTTACAATCGTCTATTTTTGTTATCATATAGTTAAATAAATAATAGTTCAGAAAAAAATGAGTTATTAATCCCAATAGAATCCATTACCTGGTTTGCGGGTTTGATGTGTTGACTTGGGTTACCCGATTCATGAGTTTAACAGGTTTACCCATCAAAAATGATATGTTTTTTTTTTAGTTTTTTATCCTTTAATTGTTTTAATTGTTTTTTTTATTTCACTCTCCTTTAATATTTGATTGGTTGGGAAATGAAATTCATGGTTTTTTTTTACTTTTTGTAAGGTTATCACGATCTCAATAATATCTTTTTAGGGTTGATACTTAATTTTGCAAGCATCTAATTTTATCATAAAATTAATTTACAAAAACAATAAAATTATTAAACTCATTAAAGTCCATGACCCAGGTCACAAGGTGACTGAAATCGATCCAATATGTCATCGTCTCAATATTAAAAAAAATGTCGTCTTAAATTTTTTTAAAAAAAAAAGTTATGGCATGATTTTATCAATCATCCAAGTTGTTTTTGAACCTATTAAATTGAAATTATTCACTTTGGATTAGCTCTCACACGGTTTAATTTGAAACTTGAGCTAGACAAAGAGCCGGGTTGGCAAATTTCAAGGTCAAACTGCTTGATTTGATTTAATAATACTACTAAAAAAATATTCATACTCTTAACATTTTTTTAAGTTTAGAAAAAAGAATAGTCTAACCGCCGTGAAGCGCGGGCAAATATACTAGTGTTATGTTATACAATGAACATATTATATGTAGGTGCTATTTGTTTTTGCGGTTACGAAGTGTTTTTGTAAATAATTAAATTCCTTTTGTTTTAAATTATTTTAAACTGTTTTGATGTACTGAAATAAAAAATTAGTTAAAAAAATTAATATATATATATATTATTTTAATATATTTCTAAATAAAAAATAGTTTAAAAATTATAATATCAACGTGCACGATAGTGATTTGGCAAATAACACTCGCTTTGAACAATCATAGGATCCTTCTCAGCAGTTTTTATCTTGATCTATAAATCACGCCTTTCTTAAATGAAACAGGTTATAGGTCTTTGTGTGAATGTAAATGAGATAGCTAATAAATAACATTAAATTGAACTGGCTCGGCAAGAGAACTTGTCGGTTGTATTTTGCATTACTTTTTGAAATTGTTTTTTTTTTTAATTTAGCTTTAAATTATATTTTTAAATTGTTTTAAGATATTAAAAATAAATTTTAAAAAATAAAAAATAAATATTATTTTAATATATTTTTAAATAAAAAATACTTTAAAAATTAACTTTTATTTTTCTTACAAACTAAAAATATATTATTTTAATATATTTTTAAATAAAAAATACTTTAAAAATTAACTTTAAAAATAAAAAATAAATATTATTTTTATTGTTTTTAAGAAACCTTCAATTTCAATATCAAAATGAGTTTTTGGATTAATTAAGTGAAAATTATCCACCATATTCTCACCACAAGAGGAATTCAATTCTTCTCTTCTTCTCCTTCCTCTTCTTCTTCTTCTGTAATAAATAGCACTCAATTCTCTACACAAATATAGGTATTAAGTTCTTGAAAGAAAAATGGCACATAATTAAGAAAATCACAAACTTGTTTTGCTAAACCATGTGTGCATATATACTGGGGAAGGCTACAGCATATACATAATTAAAATTGGAATTGTACGTGTGATGGAAATAGACAAGCAATTAGCAAAAATATTCCTTGCAACCACAACATGTGGCTAATATCAACTTGGAAACTGAATTAAGTATTCTTGATTCACTCGTCAATTAAAATCACAAGACCAACAAAGACAGATTGGAGAATCTCTCTCTCTCAATACTTTTATTCATTATTCCAAAGTTTATATCTAACGTTACAGTGTCAGAGTATTATTATTTTTGTAGTTTTTTTAAATTAACGTAGATATCCGGATCAGATTGCGCGTATCTCGATTAATCCTATGGATCATGAAGTTAACGACCGTATAAATTTCCAATGGCCCTGAGATTTATGAGACTCGAACTGATAATCTCTGGAGAGCAAACTCAAAACCTCATCAATTAAACTACACCTTTTAAAATTATTATATTCGATTCACACATGCCAACATTCGACTTAATTCCATGTACTCCTAACTTAGATGCTTCTGGCTTGGGGCGTCATCCTGTTCTATACATGTATACAAAAATATAGTGTTTGTGGATTTTCTGAGGCAATAAATTGACATTTGCTATTATTGAATGATACCATATATATTTTATGGCATAATTAATTAAATGGATAATGTATGGTACGAAAATAAAATAGTAAGCCCTTTTTTTTTAAAAAAAAAGCGTGTCTATAATAGTATCATGGTTTCTCAAGAGATAAATATTAAACCTATTCCAATAAAGAATTAATGGAATGTCAGCTAATTAATTAAGCTCTATAATGACAGTAAAAGAAAAGAAAATATATAATTATTAAATATGCAATGTAAAAAATCTAAAAGAGCAACGCACGATTTTGCTTTCGAAGATGAGCACTCGAAAACTTCTGTGCACCATGTAGAGTTGCTCAAACGAAGCCCTCCCTCTCTCATTTTTAAATTGAAATTATAATTAATAGCACTTTCCCACTTTATTTCTAATTAATTGCTCAAGAACAATCACGTAAACATTATAGAATCCTTAAAGTTTTGATTTGTATTACAATGTCGAGCTACGTACGTTACAATGCACCGACATTAACATTGTCCAATGTCGTAGACAAATCAAACAACATAAATATGAAAAACTTTTATAACCTCCTAAGTTTCATGCCAAGTACATGTTTAGCTCATGACTTGCCGGCCACTAAGTATTATTAATATTTGTCCCATTGCCTGTATGTTTTCTGGGGAGACATGGGACCCTCCCCGTGTCATGGTCCCGTCCATTAATTATTATTTTCATGAATAATATTACTTTTTAATGATGTAATTCCTAAGATTTTATAATTCTTGAAATCGTGTTTATTTATTTAAATTTATTTTTAAATCTTCAGCTGTTGTTTCAGCGGACATGGTGTAAAGGGGATTGAAGGTGAGCCATGCTTCTTCTTCGTCATGCTACGTACGTACTTACCTAATTAAGTAGTAATCAAGCCATCTTAAAGAAACAAGATGGATGTTGAAGTGAGCAAGAAAGAAGATCTAGACTAAGGAATGGAGCTGGAGTCTAGTCAACAAACAAGAACATCTTACAATGGACTGCTTTTGATTGCTTTGGTCAACTTATTGCTACATGTCCATGGTGGTCAACACAATGCTCCTTTGACTTGGATAGTTACAAATCATGTAAAGCGGTCCTCACCTCAGAACTTAGATATAATCTTGAACAAAAGGACATTGAAGTTCACCCAACTTGGATTTTTTTATGATTATTCATCAAAGCTTGGGTGCACAGCCAGGTTTGAAGTGTTCCTTGCAGAAAAAAATAATATTTATATATTTTTATTTTTATGGTATACAATATCGAGTTGGACAACAAGTGTATGTCTGTGTATTCTCCCTATCGATGCATCCGGACGAGCACGAATGGTTAATATTTTAATTCCCGTGTAACATGATCAAGTTCACACAAGATTCATTGTAGGGCATATTTGAGGATAATTAATGACGTGCAGAGCTAGTAAAGTTTTGCCGTCATAAATTAATATTTAGAAATAGATGCCAGTTTTTCAGACTACAAATAATCATATGACTAGATCATTATCAAAGAAGACATTTGCATCGATGCGGATCAGAAAGTCATTTGTGCTTGAGTTTTGATGGATAATTATTTTGTGCACTCTATGAAAAATGAATTTTTAGCACAAGTACTAACTGGGTGGGGGCTTGTATTTATACCCAGCATCCCTTGATTTGACAGAATATTAGGCTTATATTATATGGGTTTATCTCACTTTCAGACGCAAAGTACTTAGATGAGGCTACAAGTTGAGCCCAAGAGGGCATAGGTATAGCGAGCTATCAAACCCACCACCATTGAGCCGGATTGTATGTCGAGCCTAAATAAGCATGGGTTTGGCAAGCTGCCAGACCCAACACCATTGGACTTTGCTGTACGCCGGGTCTAATTGGACATGAATCTAATGAACTGTCAAACTCATTACCTTTAGGCTTGATTGTGCACTAAGTCCAATTGATCATGGGGTTGACGAGCTGTCAGACCCAATATCCTGGACTTGACTGCACGTCAGGCCTAATTAGACATAAATCTAGTAAATTGCAACACCCATTACCATTAGACTTGGCTACGTGCCAAGTCCAATTGAGCATAGGTTTGGCGATCTTCTCGACCCATCGACCTTGGGCTTGGTTGTGTGCAAAGCCCAAACTGGCATGGGTCTTCCATGTTGTCAGGCTCAATATCCTTGAGTTCAACTACATATTGAAACCAAACAGACTTGAGTATGGCAAGCTGTCAGGCTCAGGACCCTTGAGCTTGGTTGCACACCGTGCCCAATTGGACATGAGTCTAACAGACTCCTAGATCTATTTACCTTAGGCTTTGCAGTGTATCAAAAATAAATGGTTAAAGGCGTGGAGATCATTACAAGTCCATGTTGTATATGTGTTAGAATATATGATTAACCAATAATGCAACTATTA
>Ga0325405_1004444_pt1 | contig 14317 bp, 13 predicted proteins | sample PopdelMetagenome_21_FD_205663 | JGI IMG/M metagenome (GOLD analysis project Ga0325405, IMG submission 205663) | Populus deltoides microbial communities from Bellville, Georgia, United States - Xylem-Control-R2 | ecosystem: Host-associated > Plants > Phyllosphere > Stem > Wood/Secondary xylem... | reverse complement strand
ATATATATATATATATAAAAGAAGAAGAAAAGGGAGAAAAGGGAGTCAAAATTCAATAAAGGGAGAATTGAAAATTTGACAATCACAGCAAAGAGAAAATACTGTAAGCCACAAATTCATGATGTTGACCAAACATGACCCACGCACACACACCACCATTCAACCAACCAACCAACCAAGCAAAGAGGGTGTAGATAAATCAAGACCAGAATAGTGATGGCTAACATGGCAGAAGCATTTTGCATGGAACAAGTAATAAATGTTTTTTGGCATTGGATGGAGAAGGAATATATAATTAAGAGAGGAATATCTTAGAGAAAGATCTTAGCCTCTCATTTCAATGTTGATTGAATTCTTCCCCCATGTTATGTTAGGTGACACCTCCTTCCTTCTGCTTAAATTGCTCCATTGTATCTGCCCCTTCTCTTTTCCTTTCCTTTCCTTTCCTTTTCTTCTTTTACCTTTTAGAGCTTCTCTCTTATGCAACTATCACATAGTACCGGTCTTAGGCTTTGTGTTGACACATGTGAGACATGTACATCAATGTCTTGTCGGATGCCGTCTTGATTATTAAACTTAGTTTGGCCTCCCAAGTTAACATAAAATTTAATTTATTTGACTCATGTTCTAAGCTTAATTAAAAAAATCAACTTATAATTAACGTAATTGATTTAATCAAAATTTAATTTTAATTTTTTTAAAAAAACATCATTTCAGCTATTTAAAAAAAAATTTCAAAATAAAATGATTTTAAATTAACCTAAATCAACTTGAGTTACATTACCTAATCAATATCCTAAACTTTAATTTGAATTATATATTTAATCGGATTCAATAAATTTTCAATAATTTTGCACGACATTAACTCTATTTTTGACTTTAGGCTTTAAATCCTTCTCGTTATAATTATTGTTTAATATTTTAAAAAAATATTTAGTTTATCGTAATAAAAACATTGAAAATATATACGCTTGTTCAATTTATTTATTATCCTACTACAAGAACAGACTAAGTTTTTTTTGTAAACAATTTTAAGCACATCATCCGTATCGCTAGGGCAATTCACCAAGATTTATGAATCCATTAATCAATGAGCATGCATTTATATATCAATTAATGTTTAAATGCCGTTTATATACATACATTGATTAATAGAATATTGAAACACTGAAATCCCAAAACAAAATCTAACAAAAACGTTTGAGAGTTAAGACTCGATCGAGACACTAGGATTGGCCTGTACATAGCCTAGTCGCACAGTGGATTAGGGTTTCAAATCCAACCACATGCAGAATGATAAAATATAAACCCTCAAAATATTATTTTGTATTTAATTCTCTATGTTTTAACATTTAAGAGGAGACAAGACACATATATAGTTTGCAATGAAATAATTTTAGTTTTATATTCAATTTAGTTAAATCTTAAAATTCTAGTTCAGGTGAATCGGCTTATGCTCATCCCAGCCTTCCTCAAGTTGTAAAAGTCTGTAACTTGTCCAGCCTAATGAGGCTCGATGCGAAGAATATATCGGCTCAGGGATCTATTTTCAGCCCATTGAACAATAAAAACAGCTGCCTTGAAATCCTGCACATACGTAGATCGTTAGGGGCCAAGTTCATGTTGAAAAGAAGTATTGAAAACTGAAAAGCATTCTCCACCCTTCAATCCTACAAGTGAAACGGAGAAGACGAGAAGGTTTCCTCTTTTTTGAGGCTCACAAAGGGTTATTGGTGTGAAATCCATGGATCAAATTGCCATGTAACCTTCTGAAAATTGGTTTGAGCTTTGATTTGTATACACTAAAGAGCAAAAAGGGAAATTCTCTCTTGTTTAGATCTCTTAATAAAGTAGTCATTCACTTGCAAGAAAGACATCTCATCGAACAACTGATGAAACCCAAATTTCACCAAACGTGTGTATCTTCCTTCCTTAATTAGGTTGGGTGTGCTAGGTTTTTTTTTTCTTTTTTCTTTTTAACGTACTTAATGCACAAAACATCACCATCAAAACCAAGTTTTCCACGCTTTTCTCTGTTTTTTCCATGTGAAAGCCATAGAAAAAAGCCACCATAGGGAAGAAATGTAATTTCGGTTATTTTGTTTTTTAAAGTATTTTTTATTTAAAAATATATTAAAATAATATATTTTTTATTTTTAAAAAATTATTTTTAATATTAACGCATCAAAATAATATAAAAATATTAAAAAAATATTAATTTAAAATAAAAAAATTTAATTTTTTTCAAAAAAAACTTTTAAAATATAAAAACAATCAGGATTTTAACAATAATTCCAAATATACATTCAATAAAACAAAAATACACCTTCAAGATTATAGAAAAATATAATAAAAATTATATAATTATTAATATAGTTATTAGATCCGCCTCAACATGCAACTTAACCTTAATTAGAGTTTGGATTATTAGCTGGTTGGGTAAATTCATAAGTTATTGGATTAATTTAAGTTTATCATTTTTATCTAGATGATTTCCTTTTATTTTGTTTTTTTTTTATTTTTTACTTTTATAATTTCAACCGAGTTGGATCCACATCCCAAATATAATTGAATTTAATAACTGTGATGGTTAAACATCAATTTTTTATTTTTTTTATATAATGGCTTGTCTTTTCAGGAACTCAATGTAATGTCTCTTTAATTTATCTCTTATGCTCTTGTACCATGGACCGACGAAGAGCTAAGTTCTGATTTTAGTATTTTTATTTGGTGAGATGCATCGTTGACTTTATTGCCAACCCTCTCAAATTGCAATTATTTTTGCATTTCTCCCTAAATTTAATAACTAATAGAACCAAAGTTTGTTTCGATATATCTCGTAATTGAAACTAAAATTAAAATAATAAATAATTTATCAAATCTACTTAAGCACATAAAACCATTGTTTTAAAACTCGATTGGAAAGTTAATTTTATTTTTAAATCAAAATATTATTGTTTTGGTTAATTTTTTTTGTTATAAAAATAATCAATGAATGACATAACTAATTAGTCTTATAACGAAATTAATAAATTTTTTTTATCAAATTAATTTATTTTTTTAAACTCGAACGAATTTAAATCTCAAATTAATCAAATCCAAAAACCTTACGAGTTTTAAAACAATGCAGGAAACACTTGCGAAAACATAGGTGGAGTGGAGGGCTTGTTCAAGCCCATGCGTGAAAAAGGCGTCGCCTCCTTCTCCTTCCCTCTTGTTTCAATGCTATCTCTATGGGCTAAAAGGGAAAAAACGTTATATTCGCCTGCATATTCTCTTTCAATCTCGAACAAATTGACCCTTCTTTCTTGCCTGTTCCAAAACCATCGTCTGTTGCCCACCAAAATCCATCACTCCTTCATGCATCCAGTTTTATTTGATCCAAATTCCACAGACAAAATTTTATTTGATCCAAATTCACTCCCTCCCAAATCTTATTATATAATTAAAAAATTAAAAAAAACCTCTGTTTTCTGCATTTTCCTTACACCAGACCTTATTACAGTTGCAAGAATGTAAAAAGTAAAATAAAGTATTTTCTTATGAATGTATCGAGTATATATAGCTTGTCTTGAAGTCTGAAGATATTTAATTTGATCGGTTAAAATTAAAAAATATATATATATGATTTTTTCAATCTAAATGTGGATGATTTTCTTCAAAATCAGATTAAATAAGGATTTAGTTTGATTTGCTTAGAACATAATTTTTTTTATTTGATGAAGAATTAGAATCTTTGAATTAGCTTTACATTTCATTCACTCCAAAAACGAAAACATATGATTTGGTTTTGGTGGGAAGATGATTGAAAAGAACCCTAAGTCAGTCCCTAAACTTATATAACTATTTTCAATTGAGTCCCAAAATAAAAAATCACCAATAAATTCTTAGCAACAAACACATCTCTCAATCGGTCATTCAACAGCATCTATTAATATTTTCCATTACAATGTGCATAATTTATGAACAAAATGGCTGCACTTCCAAGAAATTTGACATAAAAATCAATATTTGTAAGAAAAAAAGACTCGATTGATAAATGAGTACAGCTTTAGGGACTAATTTAGGTTTCAAAAAAAAAATACGATCACTGCTTATATATACAGGCATGCATCCGGTTCCTCAAAGCACCTTTCCTCCCAAACACTCTTAATTCCTCTTCAGTTATAGAATCACGCCTTTACCTGTAGCTTCTTAAGCTCAAATCAATCAACAATGGCTACTGATACAGCCAAGATCTCTCAGCTCAAATCAGCTGTTGCTAATCTCAATCAAATCAGGTACTCTTCTTCCCTCCATTTCAATTGATGATCAAAGTAATCACATTTCTTTGATGGATTGATGAATTAAGAGATCCATTTTTCGATTCTCACATCTGAATTGCGTGTTTTCTTGCAGCGAGAGTGAGAAAACTGGATTCGTCAACCTCGTTTCTCGCTATCTCAGGTCATTCATTTTTCTTCCGTTATTTTTAAATTTTTTTTGTTGCTTGAAAATGAAAAAAAAAAGAGATTTTTTGAGCTGTTTTAGATAATTGTGATGTATTAGCGCGTTCAATGTGATCAATTTTATTTATTTATTTATTTTGGGGTCTGGATGGATTTTTTTTTGGTTAGATGATATGAGATCTGGGACTTGAAATTTATTGAATTATTGTTATTAATTGTTGGGAATTTGTGTGGTAAAAGTGGGGAAGCGCAGCAAGTTGAGTGGAGTAAGATTCAGACACCTACTGATGAAGTAGTGGTTCCTTATGATACCTTGGCGCCAACTCCGGAGGGTAATCAATAATGATCTAAGTTTATTTGGAATTTTTTTAGAGCTGAATTTGTGTGGTTATTGCTTAAAGTGGTTTGAATTTGTTGCAGATCCGGAGGAAACAAAGAAGCTCTTGGACAAGCTTGTTGTTTTGAAGCTTAATGGAGGTTTGGGGACTACAATGGGATGCACTGGTCCTAAGTATGTATAACATTCGCTTTGATATGAACAATGCATTTTAGTTTGTTGATCAAATCAATGCAAGGAAAAAAAGTGGCAACTTTCAGATTGATGGCCCCCACTGTGGGCTTGTTGTTGTCTGTGTTGAATAGAACTGCCCTTTTGTTTGCGGGGCAGAACGGATGTTTTGGAGAGGTAGATGATGATGAGCTTGATTTATGTTGTTGTATTTTGCAGGTCTGTCATTGAAGTTCGTAATGGATTGACATTTCTTGACCTTATTGTCATCCAGATCGAGGTTAGTTTTTGTTATTTCTCTTGTGTTTTGATTTGATTTTGGTTACATGAAACTAAATGTTGTGATTGCTGCAGAATCTTAATAAGAAATATGGGTGCAGTGTTCCCTTGCTTCTAATGAACTCATTCAACACTCATGATGATACACAGAAGGTGCTCTATCCTTACTTTTTTTCCCTGCTATACTTATTCTTTCCTTGTTAGACTTGTACACTAACCTACTCTTTTGTCCAACTTAGATTGTTGAGAAGTACTCGAACTCAAATATTGAGATTCACACTTTTAATCAGGTTTGTAATACTACTGCTTGATCAGTTCTTTGAGATTCACTTTTCACTTTGCTGAAAATGTGAAATCACAAATTTACAGAGCCAATACCCTCGTCTGGTTGTTGATGATTTTGTTCCATTGCCTTCCAAAGGACATACTGACAAGGACGGATGGTATGGTTTCTAATTCCTGCATGATAGTATCTGAAGTGCAGTGCTCTTTCAGTCACTCAATTTTACCGTTTTCCATGCGCCATCTTTATATATTCCAACAGATGCACTGTGGACGTGATAGATAAACCGCCTGTTTGAGAACTGAAGTGATTTTTTATCTAGCTGTACACATACATTTGCCAATAAAAAGCACTGAAATGCCTTTTCCCCTCTGTAATCATAATATATTTAGCAACGGAGGCCTCTCTGCTGTAAAACTTGGGTAGAGCTTGATTCCTTTTGAATTCCATTTAAGAAAGTAATTGAAAACTCCTCCATTAACTTGTTGCTATGAATTTGTGAAGCTTCATTGGTCAATTTCACTCTTTACTTCTTGAGTTTTATATAAGCTTTTCTAGTGATACGTTACAAGGTTTACCTATTATGCCATCATCTGTTTATTGGAAACTGAGTGATGAATGTAACCTAGCTTAGTGAGTGGAGTTTGTGGATCATCGGCCAGTGAATGAAGGTATATCTCAATTGGAAGATAATGTACAACATGATAAATGTTAGCACATCTATGATGTTAGCTGTTACTCTCAAAGATTTTGCTAGCAGATAGTATCTGATCGAGGTTGCTCACCTCGAAAGAGAAAAAAAAACTTCTTCAGTGTGATCCCCCATGAGCAAATTCTTAAAATTCAGAAATGAATGCAAAATAAAACCTATACAATAGCTGGAATGGCATAATGCATGGAATTGGTTTGAGTGAATGGTCTAATTTATCGAGAATTCTTATTAAATATTAGTCTTCTTGCTTGTTCTAAAAACTTGTATTTAGTGTTGTTCTCTCATGTGAAGGTATCCTCCTGGACATGGTGATGTGTTCCCATCCCTAAAGAACAGTGGCAAACTTGATGCTTTATTGTCGCAGGTTGGAGTTGTGACACAGCTTTTGCTTTATCCTTGTAATGCTGGTCTGTTAAATTCTTCTTATCCCTACATGCTACCTTGCAGGGTAAAGAGTATGTGTTTGTTGCCAACTCAGACAACCTCGGCGCTGTTGTTGATTTGAGTATCCTGATTTTGGTTCCCATTGTAACCTTCGACTTCAGGGTTTTAGTTTTGTAACAATCTGTTCTAGTTTCATTGATGAAAATGCTTGGAATTGAAGTCTTTTAGCCTGCTATATCCTTGACTTAGTGCTACAGAAATCTTAAATCATCTGATCAGAAACAAGAATGAATACTGCATGGAGGTACAGAAAGGTGAATGCAGCCAGTTTTGATGAATTTATGGATTCAGAATTTTTTTTCTTGTATTTGTGCTTCTGCAGGTGACACCCAAAACCCTGGCTGATGTGAAGGGTGGTACTCTCATCTCTTATGAAGGGAAGGTTCAGGTACACACCTCTCACCTAGCGTTTACAACTCATTTCTTTCCTGCCTCGAGTTCAGCAGTCCAACAAAAGTGGATAAAATTCCAAAAAGACCTTTGCATAAATTATGCTAAATTGCACTTGCTTAACTTGCAAATGACTTGATTATGTTGACCTTGGAAGTGCTTTCATTTATCCAATCTGACATTTTTGTCTTGTTTTTTCTTCTTCACCCTAAATTTCAGTTTTGAGGTTACATATTCGTTTTGCTCATGCCATGTTTGTTCCTTTCTTTGGGAATGCAATCATGATGAGCTTTCTTTTCATATAAAAACAGACAGCATTACATGTAATGCAGCCATTCACTTTATTCCCTCTAAGGCTCTAACAGCCCTCAAGTCTCTCCTTTTGCCCCCTTAAATCAAACCCACCATAGAAAAAAGGAAGAAAAAGATGGCTTCTGGCACTGACTAATGTTTTTCTCCTTGATTATGTGATGCAGCTCCTGGAAATTGCTCAGGTCCCTGATCAGCATGTAAGACATGCTCAGATTCTTCCATTTTTAGATAATTTGTTCCTTTAAATTTCCCTGTCCTATCTCTATAATGGATAGCTGGCAGTGCCTTTTAGCCATATATATATGTCGTAGATCAGTAGCCTTTAGATAAAGGCAAGGGACTCTATTGAGGTACTAGCATACAGTGTCAAGGTAAATGGCACCAGTGAACAGGGAGATTTGCCCACTCTGAGGCTGGCAGCATTTCTGTAATCGAAACTGATTTATCCATTTCCTTCAATCCATCTGGCATTTGTGAAGCAGTGTGCCTTGATGGAAATGGAATTAGCACATCTTTAAATATTTTTGGAGAATATCCTCAATGAGTTCATGCCCAATTGATTTTGTTTGAAACAGGTTAATGAGTTCAAGTCAATCGAGAAGTTCAAAATTTTCAATACAAACAACTTGTAAGTCAACCTTGCCATCAATGCAGTAATGATACTTTGGTAGACTACTAACAATATATGCTATTACAGGTGGGTGAACTTGAAGGCAATTAAAAGGCTTGTGGAAGCTGATGCACTTAAGATGGAGATCATTCCAAACCCAAAGGTATATTGTCATTTCTTTCCTTTCATCTACTGTTTCTTTGTTTGCAGAATGATGAGTTTAGAATAGCTAATTATAATAATGTTGATCTTACTTTCAGGAAGTGGATGGAGTCAAAGTACTTCAGCTAGAAACTGCAGCTGGAGCAGCAATTAAGGTACTTGTTACTCAAAATGATTTTCCATGAAGCTTTAATGTTGAAATTGGAGTTCTGATATTATTTTTCTTCTCATGTCTACCAGTTTTTCGATCATGCAATTGGTATAAATGTACCTCGTTCTCGATTCCTTCCGGTGAAGGCAACTTCAGATCTGCTTCTTGTTCAGGTTGCTTTCTTTTCTGTTGCTGTCATTGGATCTCGGTGAAGTGTTGAGACTTGTTTAACTCATTTAGTTGCCTCTTCTGCAGTCTGATCTTTACACTTTAGTTGATGGTTTTGTCATCCGAAATCCAGCTCGAACAATTCCTGCAAATCCTTCTATTGATCTGGGACCAGAGTATAAGAAGGTAAAACATTATTTTATAATTATTCTTAGGAGTTCTATTATTGTTTTTTGTGATATCGATTTTTTCCCTTGTTGGCAGGTTGCCAACTTCTTGAGCCGATTTAAATCAATCCCTAGCATTATTGAGCTTGATAGTCTAAAGGTGGCCGGTGATGTATGGTTTGGTGCTGGTATTACTCTCAAGGTATTACATGTTCTGTTTTTTTTTTTTTTAACTTTTCTGATGTTCATTCTTTAATCATGCGCCCCCCACCATATATACGTGTGTGCCCTTGGTGTGTGTTTTTTTTTTTTAAAAAAAATTAGCAGATGTAGTTGCAAGTGTTTTGAACTCGACTAACTTGAATGTTTATCCTTATTCTAGTATAATGTTGTTGGTGAAAATGATACAATTTGTAAGGTGGTTATATCTTTGATATACTTATGTCATGATACAAGCAAAAGTTCTCTCTGTTGTCTGATCCCAATTCTGTTTACTCAAGACACTCCCAACCTCTTGCTAAAGACCTTTTTTACCCTTTGCTGATCATGCTACGAAAACTATTAAGGGACTCTTCACTTAGCATTGTTTTTGAAGTGTTTTGATACTTCACTTAACATGGGAATAGATGACAGTTTTTGACCGTATACTGGCATGTTAGTGATCACTGAGCTCTACACCTGCCCTTGCATTGACTTTCAACAACTTGCCGCCAACTTATGTTACTTCCTTTATCTGTAATATGTGACCTGTAATCATCGCTTTGCTCCCTTTGTCTTTCTTTGGTCGAAGCCTTCATAACTGACTTGAAATTCTGCTCTCACCTCTGTAGGGGAAAGTGAGTATCGTGGCAAAATCTGGTGTGAAATTGGAAATACCAGATGGAGCTGTTCTTCAAAACAAGGTACGTTACCAAACTTACGTAACTTGTTGCAATTGAACATTCTTTACAATGACTCACTATGGAGTTATCATTTTTTTGTTTTTCTGCCCAGGAAATCAATGGCCCAGAGGACCTCTAAGAAGTTGCTTGGCGCAACTGTGTCGAAGAAAAACTCTGCGCAGCCTTGTGTTCATGTTGCAATTCTCTTTTAGTTTGGTAGAAATAAGAGATGAGTTCAGTTTGCAGTGTCTGAATTTTGAAATTATGTCGCAGCAGCATATCAATCCTAACTTATAAAATACCAGAGGGTGTAAACTGCTACATATGAGTATTTGGAACTGTATGGTCCAATTTTTGGTTCAATTATCCATCACTTTTTTCGGATATTAAAGGTTTACAAGTATCTGCATTTTTTTTTACCTCATGGAAACTTTGGTCAGCGTTAAGACCTGGTATTTCCATTACTATTTCCCGCAAGAGGTCTGAGGAAGGGGTGGAGCTGTGATCTTGAGATTGAGACGAGCTGGATTTTGGAAGTGATTTTTATTGTAGCCTCGTGATATCATAGAAAGAGAGGGTATGAATTTAAATTTAGATAAAAATTAATGCAAAGTAGAGAATATATATAAAAGTGGGTATTAATTCTTTAAAAAATAATAAAAAAAGGGGCATGCATTGCTTGGCAGGGTAAAAAATACATAAAATGTATTAATTAATTTTTTTAGAAAATAATAAAAAAAATAAACAAAAGAGGTCATGCGATGCTGTTTTTGGCTTGCTTGATAATTGTTTTTATTGGAGCGGATGGCGTGTTTTTCTTTTTGATTTTTTTTAATACTCAATGACATAATTACTATTTTACGACATAAAAGATGAAGAGAATAAGAAAATATATTTTCTTATTTTTTTTTTTTTGTTCTAAAAGCACAAATATTGACTCCATCAGCGGTGATTTCCTCTTTCTCGTAAGGAAGTTCAGCTGGGCTTCATTGACGACCAAGTAAGACAATAAAGCAATGGAAAGTGCGTAAATCCTAAGTTCTCATCAGTTAGCTACAACAAGATAGCTTGAAATATATATAAACAAGCAAAATCAAATATCCCACTGTTGAATGCAAGACCATCATCCTAGAGATAAAATGTTTCAAAACAACTGATGAGTTGACAGCCAAAAGTTATGGAAAAGTAGCAGCTGATTATTTTTTCTGTTTCAGGTCCCAGGCAGAAATCATATGATAAATAACTAAAGTCTTATCCACAGCATCATCAAAGCTCAATCCAAATCTGAGCAATTAAAAGCAGATTTAATTTTCAGAACAGTGGTGCTGATGAGGGTATTCACTGTTGCCACAGATTCCATGTTGAATTCTGTGGAGGATGAGGAATTAGGGCCAGAGACCAGAATTTGGAAGGCTATTGTAAGGAGTGAACCTCCTGAGTTTGACCCAGTAGAACTGGTGGAACTAGAACTGTTCCCTCTTGTGTCCATATGGCCGTCGCCAGATATTACAAAACCTGATGGAAGTATGGGAATGATTGATGAGTCTTCACCGCTTATCGCCACGTTCATGGCTGGAATGCCTACTGGAGCGTATACTACCATTGATACAGAGGAGTCTGTGCAGCTCTCTTGCAGTATCAGCATGTTGTTCTCAGCAGGAATGAGAGGCTGTTTTAATTTGATAGAAAAAATTTTCAGTAAACTTGCGTTGATAAACTTTCTGAGAATGAATCAAGACATTGTTATATTAGGAATTTCGGCTATTTTCTACACACCAGAATAGGAGAGAAAGGATGAGAAATTACTCGAATAATGGATATGCAGTTCCCTGGATCAGCCCCATTAGAAATGTGTGAAATCTCAAGCACAGGATTGCCATTCGAAAGAATATCCCACTGTTGAAGACAATGGAAGGAAACGCTAATTTTTCCATTTCTGTAAACATCTGAATGTGCAAAACATGTACGTATCTATTGATCACAGAATGAACCATTTGTAAACCTGAGTTCGTGATTTCTCGGCTTTGAAGAAGTTAAACACGTTCTGAGGTGAGACTGGAAGCCAAAAGGTAGCAGCAGCACTAACAACTGTGCCAATCGGCTGGCCTTGTTCTGCATTCTTACAAATAGTCACCCGAACTCCACTACTGTTCCCTTCAGACAATTGACGGAAATCTAGTTTTCCTGGCATCCCCAAACTTGAACAGAAAATCTTCACCATCCTGTGGGCTAGGTTTACTATGCTCTTTCTACCCTCAGGGGAAGTGACCACTGAGCAAATGGAAGATGTTAAAGCAGCAATATTGCATAGTTTGGGAATCAGAGAAAAGGAAAGGCCAAAAAATGATTATTGTTACCTCCTCCGAGTTCTTGTGGAGGCACAGCTGTAGAGAAAGCGAGTCTCTCACAAATCCTCTGGAGACTAGCAATCCATCTTTCTGCCCCATAAGCATAACTACCACAAATGAGATCTCGGTACAGGCGGTGAGTTTGAATCCTATCATTAGCTTCCACGTGTTCTACCCATATTATCTATCAAATTTTGCGCAATAAGAAATTAGTCTCGCACGCGATTCCTGTGAATTATTGTCAGACAAGTTAAGATATAATGCTATATGATAACGATTCCATGCTAAATTAGGCACACAATTTTTAAGTCATCATTGGTAGCTCATGGAGACGCATACATATGCCTGCTTATGACAGAAAAAGATCATATATGATATTTACCAGTGATGAAAAAGTTGGTATCATATTAATGAGGTTCTGCAGATATGCTTGATTTAGAATGGTCATGCTCATTTGTTGATATGATCATTACACTAAATGCAGCCGTTAATCAAATCATGTCGTGTTGTGGTAGAAAAGGAGTTCAAATATTCTGTTAAAAAAGGATAGAGATGCTAGGCTCCATTCATTTCATAGTTTTTTGATTAACTGACAACTGCGCTTCCGAACTTTGTTGTTATTCGTCAGAATTGGTATCATTCGATGATTGTAAAGCTCATCAGGAATCAGCCCTAATATGCTTGATCTAGGACAAGCAGTTCTCAGAAGTGCTGCTTGCTCATTCATTTGATAATTTCTGATACAGAGATGCAGTTACTAATCACCTTGGAACATCCATTAGGCATGTCTTGGATCATGCATCCAGAAGGAAGCCGCCAAGCGCAGGAAGGGGATCCGCTTCCTTTCAAGTAGTCATAAGATACATCTGCTATCACCCATCGCCCAGGTTCAAGTTGCTGACAAAGGCGAAGGAAGTAAAATTCCCTAGGCGGAACCAAGGGTGATGGTATGTGCATTTGTTCATACATCTGCATTTAACCTCTTCAAATCAATACTTAACTCATGCTTCAACAAAATTTAAGGAATGCTAGAAATAACTAGCAACTTAACATACCATCTGCAACGAACCATGACGGTTCCCTACTGTTCCAGCTTCAAGTACTTGAATTGTTCTTGCTTCGGTAACAATTGTCGGGAAAAGATCCACCCATTTGTTCTGTAAAATCAAAGCATATAGTTAAACTTGTTTCCTCTTTCGCAAAATATTATCTGAATTTACAGGATGGAAACTAACAGCCAATATTGAGCACTAACAGGATCCAAGAACATGTCAACCAAGTCCATTCCAGGCATGGTCACTGTTGCCGAATCCTTGGATGATTCGACACGAGCATTGCAACTTATGAAATGAGCGGCCCTGGGGTAAATTCTCTCATAACTGAGCCGATCAAGGATGAGTCTTCCGTTAGATGGAGACTTGATCCAAAAAGGCTCATTTACTCGCAAAAGTTTGATCAACTCATCCATTGCGCCGGCAGCAGTCTCAGCCATGAGTGCATTTTCCATATCTGGAATTCCTTCAAGTCTATATGCGAAATGACTAATGTCCGATCCTGGATTCCGTCCCCAATCAATGCCAGGGTTTACCATCCTTTGATTCTGGACAAATGTTGGCAGTTCTTCTTGTGAAGATCCGGTGTCAGACGTCAACAAATCAATCTGTGACTTTGGTTTTCCAATATACTTGGCAAGAAGGCTGGATACTTTTTCATGCTGCACAACAATCATAAATAATCATCACCAAAACTAAATCCTTAAAACTCTCGAGACAAGAACCTTTATGTATCATTAAAAAGTATGAGGTGATATTAGAAAGGGAAGTTAGTTGAAAAAAATCCAAACTAGCCTCTTCTCTCAATCTAGCATTTTCCTGCCTCAGTTTCTGCAAATTAAGTTGGCGTTCTTCTTCTCCGAAAAGGGGGCCTCCACAAGCTGGGCAAATCACGTTTTTCATTGCCTCTCTGATTGCAAGATTTTCACAATGAATCCTCTCATTTTCTGTCCGAAGAACTGAATTATCTGATCGCTCACTTTGCGCCTACGAAATGGATCAGAAGGTATAAGAGCATCAATTTATCATTAAGGGATACAATTTATTCAAACACAAAAGCTTAGACTAAGAAATCACTTGTACCTTTGCCTGCGTCCTTCTGTTTTGAAACCAGAACTTGATCTGTTTAGCCTCAAGGCCTAGTTCCCTGCTCAACTGACGCCGCTGTTTTTCATTCGGATGTGGACATTCCTTGAAAAATCTTCATCAGACCAACAAAAACACAGATTATTTTCAACACACGGAAGATAAAGGGGGGGAAGGAAGGACTTACTGAAGAAACATAAAATATTCTTACAAGATGCATATACAAATCCTGACATTTAGTAATCAACTAAGCCAAGTAATTAATTAATTAAGGAAGCAAGCAAGCCGAACAACACAATTAAGGGCCAAACAAACA
>Ga0325405_1004443_pt1 | contig 14321 bp, 14 predicted proteins | sample PopdelMetagenome_21_FD_205663 | JGI IMG/M metagenome (GOLD analysis project Ga0325405, IMG submission 205663) | Populus deltoides microbial communities from Bellville, Georgia, United States - Xylem-Control-R2 | ecosystem: Host-associated > Plants > Phyllosphere > Stem > Wood/Secondary xylem... | reverse complement strand
ATATATATATCATTTTAAATTTTTTGAAGCCAAAACCATGTTTTTAGTGGGGGTCACTCATAAATAATTTTATTTAAAGTTTGGAATGGGCAAAAAGTCATGATAGGAGGTTTCCCGATTGATCTACCATCTCAGGTTTAATAACATTTCCTACAGCCCATGCACTTTTCTTACATTAAAAAAAACTAATCAAGCCTGCAACGTATGCGAGATAATTACCTCGTTATTTTACTATTCTTCTTCATATTCATGTTGTAATCAGTAAACAACAAGTCATTAAAAAAAACATTTGTGGATTTTCTATTTTTTTTTAACTTATTAGGTAATTAGGTAGTGTTTTTAGAATAATTTGTGTATCTTCTTGATTTAGTAGTAGAATAAATCATTTATCCGCAATATATAACAAGTTGAATCAAATATTTTTCAAACATTAAAAAATATTTCGGCACCGGGAATGTGTTTTAAAGAAAATAAATAAACTATATAAGGATTAACCTAATATAACCTTGTCAACTTGACAAGTTCAAAGGTAACCTAGACAATCAAGAAAACAAAACATAGTTCGATAGAAAAAATTTCAATAAAACACCTTTTTTTTTAAGAAATACTAAAATAATAACATATTCAATCGACTATGTCTATCTAGGTTAATAAGTAAAATTCATGACATGGGTCTTGCAACCTTGATAGCCTCATATAAAACAAATCAAAAAACTTTTTTGAAGCTCAATTCTCAATTAATCTAATGTTGAAGGATGAAATCAAGAAGTAAAAAATGGCAAAAAAATAACCCGAGTTAACTCGATCGGGTTAACTTGTCAAATTCAAAACATGTAACTAGAATAACCCAATAGAAAAAAGATAAAAATAAATTATGAAACCCAATCCAATAAACTCAATGTTGAATGATGAAATTGAAAAAAAAATCACACTACCAGAAATTCGCTAAATAGCAACAGATTTACCGATGGAATATGTCTGTCGGTAATTTGAGGTCGAAATTACCGACGAACACATTTCCATTCGTAATTCAATTGGTAACTACCGATGGAAACTTTTCCGTCCGTAATTCAGTCGGTAACTCCTGACAGAAAATATTTCTGTCGGGACTTACCGACTGAATTACGGACGGAAAAGTTTCCGAATTAAAAAAAAGACGGGTCACTTACGTGGAGGTTTTGGTGGGTTATTTTTTTCGATGGATTCAAAACGCCAGCTGTACAGTGACGTGACCGGTTCACCGTTTAAATTGCCGACGGACTCACCGAGGGATTTGAAATGGCAGATCCGTATGGTGACGTGTCGATTTTTCAGTCAGAATCGCCGACGAAGTTTCCATCGGTGAAACCGTCGGAAAAGGTTAATATATGACAGCTCTTCCGACCCTCTCCTCCTCTATTTCTCCTTCTTCTTCCTAATCCCAACTCTCCCCATCTACAAACAACCAGCCCCCCTCCACCCCCCAAAAACAAATCTCCCTCATATCAACACAACAAGTTATATTTCTTGAAGTTTTATGGTCACAACATCCGTGTTCTGATTTACCGATGAATTTTATCAATTTTTATAAGTAATTCTATCTTTTTAAATTTTAACATTTAATTAAATGTCAATTTTATTTTTTTTAGTATATGTATTTTGTTAGTAGATGTACATGTTTTATTGTTATTTCTCAAACAAACTTGTAGTATATAAATGTATAATTCTATACCTGTTATGGTTTGTTTTAGATTTTGTAAGATTGTATTTGTTTGTAAATTGTTAAAACTTTATGAAACTACCGAAGTACATGTGCTGTTTTGAAATAATTAATAGCTTGCTTAATGGGTCCGTTTAAAGTTTTATTAATGGTATTGTGGAGTGATAATTTTTGTAAATTTACATATTTTAATTTGTATGGACGTTGATAAATGATAATGAATATTTAATATTTATGAGAAGTTGTGATTGGTTTGTTAGATAATCTCGAGGTAAATAATATTTTTGCAAGTTTATTTACCTAACTTAGTTAATTAATACATGATGTCATCATAATTTTATAGAGGTTCGATATAAGTTATGGATGATCGTTCATGAATGTATCGAGATTCACCTCATGAAATGCGGAGGATGGATTATTGTAAAAGGGTTCAGGGTTTTATTAATTTCGCAACATCTATTCCCAGAAATTTTACTGGAGACGGTATTAGGTGTCCATGCAGGAAGTGTCAAAATAAAAAGTATCTGCATCCAGATGTTGTAATGATGCATCTTCAACACAAAAGATTTATGGAGCATTACCAGTGTTGGTATGCACATGAAGAAGTATTTGGTAGTAAGAGGAGAATGGAAGAAACGGGGGTTGAGTCTATTTCTAGTGCTAGCAAGGTGCATGAAGCGGCAAATGACAACACTAATTCTTACAGAAATATGGTTATGGATGCAATGAGAATGAATAAAGGTAATGTCAGTCACTGTCCAATCGTAGAAGAAGAACCTAATGCAGATGCAGCTAGGTTTTTTGATTTGTTGAAAGATTCTGACGAACCATTATGGGATAGCTACACGAACCACAGTAAATTATCGGTCGTAGCACAGGTGTTCACCATCAAGTCAGATCACGAGTTGAGTGAGGCCGGGTATGACAAGATTATTGAATGGGTGAGAAGCATTTTACCTGAAGGGAACAGGCTGAAAGAGAACTTTTATGTTGCGAAGTCCATGATGAAACCTCTCGGTTTAGGATACCAAAAAATTGACATGTGCCCTAACTTCTACATGTTATACTACCTTAAAAATGCTGAGATGACCGAGTGTATGACATGCGGGCATTCCCGTTACAAACCTAGAACTGGCAAGGGAAAGACTCTAGTGACATAAAAAACTTAGATATTTCCCGATCACACCTAGATTGCAGAGGTTATTCATGTCACTAAGGACTGCTGAGCACATGTCATGGCACCAAGCACATGATGCGGTTGATGGAGTGATGGTGCATCATTCTGACGGCGAAGCGTGGAAACGCTTTAACAGTGTTCATCCTCACTTTTCAGCTGAATCAATGAATGTGCGTCTTAGGTTGTGTACAGACAGATTCAACCCATTTGGTTCATTTGCTGCTTCTTATTCTTGTTGGCCGGTCATACTCACAGTTTATAACTTGCCACCGGGAATGTGTATGAGGCCGGAGTTCATGTTTTTATCTATTGCCATACCCGGTCCAAGCAGCTCGGGGTCGAATATAGATGTTTGTCTTCGACCGTTGGTTGATGAGTTGGCGCAGTTATGGTCCTCCGGAGCTCTGACTTATGATATATCGAGGAAACAAAATTTCTTAATGAGGGCGGCTTTGATGTGGACTATTAATGATTTTCCAGCTTATGGAATGCTTTCTGGTTGGAGCACGCATGGGAAACTCGCATGTCCATACTGCATGGAAAACAACAAGGCATTCACGCTAGCAAACGGAGGTAAAGCTTTTTTTTTTACTATCACCGTGGCTTGTTGTCACTTAATCACGGGTACAGAAAGAACAGAAAAGATTTTTTTATTGGCAGAGTTGAAAAAGATGTTGTATCCCGCGTCTTTCTAGTGAAGAATTGCATGATGTTGTCTCAGAGTACGGTGACATTGTGTTTGGCCTTCAATCAGGTAAGCAAAAGTTTCCTGGTTTTGTTTTGACCCATAATTGGGTAAAGCGAAGTATCTTTTGAGAGCTTCCTTATTGGAAGACCAATCTGCTTCGCCATAACCTTGACGTCATGCACATTGAAAAGAACATGTTTGAAAACATTTTTAACACCGTCATGAATGTTAAGGGGAAGACAAAGAACAACATCAAGGCTAGATTGGATATAGCTTTATACTATAACCGTAAAAATATGGAGTTGGTTTATGATGACTCACGGGTCGCAAAACCAAGAGCAGGCTACGTGTTAGAGAAAAACGCATAACTGCTAGTCTACAAATGGCTTAAGACTCTGCATTTTCTGGATGTATATGCATCGAACATATCAAGGCTGGTTAATATAGAGGACTGCAAATTGTATGGAATAAAGAGTCATGACTGCCACGTGTTTATGCAAACACTCATCCCATTAGCTTTTCGTGATTTGTTGCCAAAGAGAATATGGGATGCACTCATGGAGATCAATCATTTCTTCAGATATATATGCTCTAGTAAGTTGAATGTTGATCATATTGACAGGCTTCAAACGGATATTGTCGAGACACTATGCAAACTTGAGATGATATTCTCTCCATCATTTTTTGACTCAATGGAGCATCTCCCTATACATCTACCGTTCGAGGCAAAAGCTGGAGGACTGGTCCAATATAGATGGATGTACCCATTTGAACGGTTAGATATTACAGTTGCAATGTAATTCATATATAAAAGTATTTTATATGTTTTTCTTAATTGAAAATACTTGATTAATATTTCAATACAGATACTTGTTTAATCTCAAGAAAAAGGTTAAGAACAAGGCGCATGTTGAGGCTTCGATATGTGAGGCCTATATTGTTGAGGAGATCTCAACATTTATCTAGTACTATTTTGAATCTCATCTGAGAACGAGAATCAATCGCGTTCCACGACATGATGATAGCGGTGAAGTGCCTTCCAGTGGGAACTTGTCAATATTCTCCAACACTGGACGACCCACACCTAAAAATGCCGTAAGAGGAAGATATTTTTCAGAAATAGAGTTCAAACAAGCACACAACTATGTTCTATTTAACTGTGATAAGCTGAGACCTTTTCTTCAGTAAGTTTATACTAATTAAACTTTGTAAGTAATATACTGTTAATTATATATTGTAATATCATACACTCATTATCACTTATAGACAACATCGACTTTGTTAGTAATATTTGCTCTCCAATAACTCACAGTTGACCGAATCCCAGATCTTTCAATTACAAGATGAATAGTTTGCCACGTGGTTTAGAACACATGTAAGCACTATCACAAACTTATTCTAACTTGCAAAATTACTGTATGTATGCATGTCATTACGAGATTTTCGTTCATTTACTGTTTATTGATGTATATTACATACAAGGTTTATCAAATAGGAAGGAGTGCATCTAAGTCATTGTCTTCATTAAGCCTGGGGCCTGAAAGAAAATGTAAGTGCTACAACGGGTATTTTATTAATGAATATGTTTTCCATACTGAAGAATACGGGCAAGGAAGAAAGACATACAACAGTGGTGTTTGTGTTAAGGGATCAACTAGTAGTGAGTTAGAAGTTGACTACTATGGTAGATTAAAAGAGGTTGTCGAACTGCAATATCATAATGAGCAGAATAGAGTGTTTTTATTCAAATGCTATTAGTATGACATGACTGACAGAGGAATCAGAGTTGATCCGCACTATGGTTTGGTCGAAATCAACTCAAAAGCTAGACTCCGCAACCTAAACGATGTCTTTATTTTCACAAAGCAATGTCAACAAGTTTATTACACATACACCCCTTCATTTAGAAAGGATCGATCAAGAGTGGATTGGTTGTCCTTTTTAAAAATGAAACCCCGGGGTCGTGTCGAGGTTGTTCAGGATGAGAACAAAGACACAAGTGTGCGAGATGAAGTCTTTCAAGTTAGTGAGTTGGTTGAATCATATCGAGTTGCTCCTTCAATTAAATTGGAAGAAAATTCAAATTTTCATGTTTTCAATGATAGTCTTGTTGATGTTGACGCAGAGGAGTTGAATTTTGTTTTGAGCTCTAGCGTACAAGCAAATGTCGATGAAGAAGATGATATTCATATTGAAGATTGCGATGAAGGTGATGACTATTCAATTGATGATGAAGAAGAAGAAAATTCTGACTAACTACCAAAATAAAGCCATGTGTAAAACATTTTTTTTCATGTAATTTAGATTATGGATGATATATTTTGAAACACCAAATATTTATTACTTGAAATAATTACTTGAAATGCCACAATTATAAAATAATTAATTCAAATAATTATAGATCATGGATGATATATTTTGTAACACGAAATAATTACTTAAAATGTCACCTTCACCGACGTCCATACTGACGGACTAAGTCCGTCGGCATTTCACAGAGAGTTTGAAAATAATTACTTGAAATGCCACAATAACCGACGTCCATACTGACGGATATAAGTTTGTCGGCATTTCACAGAGAGTTCGAAAATAATTACTTGAAATGCCATAATCACCGACCCGAATACCGACGGATTTATATTCGTCGGTAAGTTGTCGGCGGGTCAATTTTACCGATAAAATTACCGACGGACCACGCGAATTTCAAAGAGTTGTGCATTAAATGCATCTCTGACCGCGTCATATTGCCGACGAAATTACCGACGGACCACTAAAAATATGGAGGGTCATTAAAAATTTTCGTGCAAAATTCAAAATTTATCGATGGATTTTTGACACTTCACCAACGGAATAATTTAAAATAATAATTAATTTTATATCTTTCGGTAAATCCGTCGATAAAACTGCCATATAACTTCCCTCGATCGCCGCTTTAGTTCATTTTTTCTTCTCCTCAGTTTTTCACCGATTCTTTTCCTCTCCGTTCTTCAAAGGTTTCACCAGTAATCTCTAGCAACTTTTCTCGTGAATCTCTATCAATTTAAAAGGTATGTATTTCTTCCATTTCATTTTACTTTAAGGGTTTTTTTTTTTTGCTATTTTTTTTGCTATGTTTTTTGTTTTGGTGTATTTTTTGTAATGTAGATAAAGTCCATAGTTTTTTTTTTTTTACATAATTCATTGCTAAAATCTATAGTTTTTTTTTTAATTTATTGAATATTTTTTATTGTTGTATTGGCATAATTATTATTAGTTAATTTGTTGAATATGTATTGTTAAGGTTGAATTTACCATAGAATTAGTAATTGAATATTTTGGAATAATTATTAATTTTACTCTATTATTGCTTGATTTGTGTTTAATTTTTTCCATTTATTTTGATTGTTATTCTAGAGTTTTTTTTTAATTTATTGTTTTGTTGTGTTGGCATAATTATTGAATAATTTTTTGAATTGTAATTGTTAATGTTGAATTTACCTTAGTATTAGTAATTGAATATTTTGGATAATTCTTAATTTTACTCTATTATTGCATGATTTATGTTTAATTTTTTCCATTAATTTTAATTGTTAGTCTACAACTTGTTTTTATTTATTGAATATATGTTATTTTTGTATTGGCATAACCATTATTAGTTAATTTATTGAATATTTATTGTTAATGTTGAATTTACCATAGAATTAGTAATTGAATATGTTGGAATAATTATTAATTTTACTCTATTATTGCATAATTTTTTTTTAATTTTTTCCATTTATTTTGATTGTTATTCTAGAGTTTTTTTTTAATTTATTATTTTGTTGTATTGGCATAATTATTGAATAATTTGTTTAATTGTAATTCTTAATGTTGAATTTACCTTAGGATTAGTAATTGAAAATGTTGGAATAATTAGAATAGATTGGGTCAATTGGTTGTGGCTTTTGTTAATATGTGCAGGTTTGTGGATTTGCGTAGTATCCAGTATAGGGAGGTGCTGTCGAATTTTTTTTTAACATTTGAATTTAATTATATAATTATTTGAATAAAATTATGTAGATGCGTAGAATGAAATCTAGATATGGTCGCTCACGTATGGTCGCAGCTAGTTTGTCTAGCAACGATGGTGATATTTTCTTAGGTGCCTCTCAAGAAGAGACACTTATACCACCTGCGCCGTCAACCGATGCTGCCTCTTCCAGCACTACTTCACAGCGCATAGGCGGGGTGCTTTCGCAGCAGAATTAATTTTCCCGCAAGTATGAGGTACAGTGGAAGAACGACCTTTCAATGTAAGTTTGTTAAGGTTTTAATTTTTTTTAAATTACAACATAATTTATGAAGTAATCACTATTTAATTTATTTCATTTCTTTTCAGGTTCACAAAAATTGAGGCCGCCCGAGTAATATCATCGACGTTTAAATCATCGATGGAGATTCCATTGTTTCAATGGAGTCAGATATCCAAGCATCCTGAATGGATGCCTCAAATCAATGCATGGTTTGACAGATTTCAAGTTAGTGTTAATTTATAATTTTCAGCTTATTTCTAATAAATTATTAATATAATTGTAAATAAATTATTAATTTTTATTTAAACTTGTTTATTTATACACAACACAAATTCTGCTGAGACAATGAGCATAACACTATTGTGAGGAGGGTGTGGGAAAATCACGCGGCAACTAGGTAACATCGAAAACAATATAAGATTTTTTTAGACAAAAATTTATGTTTCGAAATGTAATTTTTGGTTGTGTGAAGTAGGTTGCATGATTTTTGGTATGAAGCACAAAAAAAAAACAAAAAAAACTGCGAGGGATAGGGGTTTCCAAGGCTGGAATGATGTTGCAGTTTGGAGGGATTTCAAACCGATATACGTCCCGGAATATATATGGCCGCACTATCTTGAGCACGTAACGTCTGAGCGGTTCACATGACGCTCACAGTCAGGTGCTGGCAACCGGAATCGGCCAATTCATAGTCTGGTGACAACGCACACTGGCGGCTCCGTTCCGTTTGCTGCACATGTGAAACGGATGGTAAGATGAATTTAAATGAAATATATCGTTAAATTAAGTTGTTCTTAATATATCTTTTTTCATTATAGGCTGCGACTCTTGGACGTGAGCCGAGCCCGATGGAGCTGTTTGTGGAAACACACGTGCGAAGTCAAGACCGACAAAAAAGGGCTGAACAGTTCGTTGATAACTTTGCTCAACATTTCGTGGTATGTTTGTTCAACCATTTTATTTTGTATGTTATTATGTTTATTGAATTGAATATGATGATTACTTTTTTTATTTTTAGGAGACCTATAATTATCGGTTGAGGGAGAGATACAGGGACGATATTTTGACCCATCCGGAATTCGATTCGGATTTGTGGATAGAGGTTGGATCGTCAGGTGGACCCGATAAAAATTGGGTTTACGGGCTCTCCAACACTACGACCAACAACTTGTGGTCGGCCCGTAATGTTTCAACCATTGGGAGCTCCCAATCAATATCGAGCTCCAATCTAAGAAGTTCGTGGCCTTGCAGCAACACACGGCTCAGCTCACCGAAAAATACGACCACCTATCAGCAAAGTACGCGCAACTCAAAACGTCTCATGCAGAACAAAGAGCGAAGTCTGCACAATAAAAAGCAGCTTATGAACAGTTTCGTGAAATGGTCATGAACATGGCAACACATAGTGGAACTTGTGCGCCTGATCCTTTTTGGCTGTATAACCACTAGCCTCCTCCTCCAAGATCTCCTCCTCCTTCTCCAGCTCCACCTTTATATTAATTTGTAATAAACATTATTTACCTTTAAAATTTCATTTAATATTTTTTTTGAAACACATTCAGTTTGTAATGAATATTATTTAACTTTGATTTTTTGTTTTTGATGTTTAATATAAATTTTATTTGCATAATTGGTTTTTATTACCATTAATTTAAATAATTTTATATTATATATTCTAAATAATTTTGAATCCGTCGGTATTTGACAGTAGCATTCACCAACGCCTTTACAGACGGATTTATTCGGTCGGTATTTCAACCACTCACAGACAGCTTTACCGACAGACTTAATCCGTCGACATTTGACAGTAACTGCCACACTTACCGACGAATTTACAGCATCGACAGATTTACCGACGGTTTATAGCTGTCGGTAAAACACGATATCACCGACGGAATAAAAATCCATCAGTAGATTTCAAGCGGGAATATTTTTTTTGGCGTGTAAATTCCGTCTGCAAAACCATCGGCAAATGGTTTTTTTTTTGCCAATGTAGCGATGGAATGGGGAATCACTGACGAAAAGAAAGTCGATGGACATAATCCGTCGGTGAAGACGTCGGTGATTTATTTACCGACGAACTTCTAATCACACACCAACGGAATATGTCCGTCGGTAAAACTATGAAATCTTGTAGTGTCAATTAAGAAATGAGACAAAAAAATACTTGTGTCAATCTGGGTTAACATGTCAAACTCGTGACCCGGGCCATGAAACTAAGATAACATCGTATAAAGCAAGTTGAAAAAAACTATAAATCTCAATTTTCAATCAACCCAATTCTAAAGGATAAAATTAAAAAATAATAATAAATTACAAAAAAGGAAAAAAAACTGCGTCAACTGGGTTAACCCGTATAAGCCGTGACTCGGGTCATAAGATTGAGATAGCCCCATAGAAAGAAATCCAAAATAAATTATAAAACTCAATACCCAATAAATATAATGCTAAAGCATAAATTTGAAAAAAAAAACTAGATTTTTTTAAAATAAAAAAAACAAAAAAAAACTATTCCAATGAACAATACTTTGTGAGAAAGAGAATAATGATTTTCCCTCCTCTTAGTTTTTGTTAAATACATATTTATTAGTTTATGTTGATCTAATAACATGTTTAGTTGATATAACATAATATAATGCAATCTATAAATATGTTATGTAATGGAGTGCAATGATCCATTACATTTATGTTTAAAAAGTTTTTTCAACTTAATTTTGTTTAAAATCACCACAATAATATTGTCGCACGTCCCCCGCACGGCGATTCGGCGATTTTTCGTTAAGTTTGCTCGATTGGTTCTTTGGGAGTTGCCACCTAGTATTCCATTGAGGGTTACTAGGAAACCCGGATTTACTGGTCATTGTCAGAGATTCGAAGGCAAGGGACTGGTTGTGGCTAGGGAAGGTATTAGCACCCCTAGCACACCCTACCTGAGGTAAACTGCTTTGCGATTTGATATGATTTGAAAATTTGAAATATTAATCAAATTCTAAGGCTTTAATAAATCAGTTATTAAATCCTTGAATATGTGTAGAAACATGTTCTTACACTCTCATGGAAAATATAACATGATTTTATTTATCCTTGAGATATTTAATCATATTCAAATTAAACAATTAATTTTTTTTTTATCTTTAATTTTATAATTCAATAATATAAATAAAAAAAATACAAACACACACATCCTTTTTACTATTTTCTCACCCATAATTACATGTTTACAAAATAAAATAAAAAATCAAAATTTACCAAAACAAACCCTTAACATTCCAAAATTACAGAACCCACTCCTAAAAAATAACAGGAAACCGCGGGGAAGCCCTTTGGAATCTGCAGGAACAGTGGCTGGAAGGTTTCTGGGCGCTGGAACAGTGGCGGCGCGTCTCCTTCACTCGCCACCGCCCCTGGCGGCGCGTGAACCCACGCGCCGCCGCGAAAACAACCGGGAAACAGGGGGCTGTAACAGCCTCCTCCCCTCTTCCTTTTCCTGCCAGCGGTGAGGAAATCTGTCACCTGCAACAGAGAGAAAACGCACAAACAGCAATGGGTTTTGCTTTTTAGATCTGGCCGGTTCCAACTCCTTCTCCCTTCTCTGTTTATTTTCCTTTTGCCGATGATGGATTTGGTAGTTGGGAGAGCTTCTTCTTCTCCTCCGCTTTAGTGGTTGGCGGTGACTTTGGCTCACTCAGGTTTTGGCCAAAAAAACAGAGGCGGCTGGGGAAGAAGAAAGCCGGACTCGGGTCTGTCGAGCGGAGAAGAAGACAGTAAAAATAAGGAGCGGCAGCCTCCCTTTGGCTCCTCGATTCCAGCTGTGGCTGTTTGGGAGAGAACCGGCTGAGGGAAGGATGTGGCCTGGAGTCGGTGGCCGAGAGAGGGTCGCTGGTTTCTTTGCCTCAGAGAAGGGAAGGATCGCCGCTGTCTGGCTTGGATAGAGAGTAGAGACAAGGAGGTGCTCTCTGATTTATTTCTTTCTGCAGTTTTGGGGGGGGGCGGCTTCTCCTTGGTTTTGGGAGCCAAAAATCCCAATGGCAGGGTGGCGGCCAGAAATGAAGGAGATGCTGTGAGCGGGGTCTGCTGGCCGGGGCTGAGGGGGTCTGTGGTCGGCTGAAGAGGCGGCTGCCGTGTGTGAGAGGGTGAGGTTTTTGGCAGGGGAAAATGGCCGGCTATGGTATTTTGTTTCAAAGGGAGAGGGGCCGGCCGCTTGTGTGTGTATTTGTAGAAGATGGAAATGAGGGCTGTATGTTGGCGACCGGGAGAAGGAGATGGTGTGCCTTTTGCAGGGCTAAGGGGGAAGAACGACGCTTGTGGGTTTTTTTCAAGGTCAGGGAGGGGCGGCAGTAGAGAAGATAGATTTTAGGTTACTTGTGTTCTTTTCTTGCTCTCTACTGTCCCCCCGAAATTTTTCTCCCCGTGTAAATTTCTCCCCCTTTTATGTTCACTGTAGCTTAGTATTTATAGGAAAAGTTTTGCTAGGTTTTCAAACTAGTCCCTCAACTTTTCCTTTCCTTTTCTTTTCCTCTTTTTTTGTAAATTTTGATTTTTCTTATTTTTTTGTATTTTTGAAAACGAGCAATATCAACATTAACTCAACAAGGAAAATCAGTGATCATAAAATTTACGCGTTAAAAATTGAACGCGTTCCAAATTCCTTTGAAAATTTTAATTCTTTTGAGATGACGTTGAAAATGCTAAAAACGATGCAAATATATCAAAAATGCATTTTTTAGGGTTTTCATTGTTTTTTTGCTATTTTTTTGGTTTTTTCTGTAAATTTATCAAAAACACGGGTCAAAAATTGGGTAGCAACAAATATCATAGAAACCTCAATAAACACATTTTAATTCTAAAATGCCTTTTAATTAGTTAAAAGAATTAAATCAAATCAAATTAAAAATAAATTAACAGGTCTCAATCTATTTTCTATGCCATGTTTAAAAGATAAAACCACCTCCATTGTATTTTATTATCTAGGACAACTTATTGACACAAAGTTTGGTCATTTTGTGGTTAGAATGTGATCGGCCAAACATTTTATCTCTCATCTCTCTTTTCCGAAAACTTTCTATCTCATTCCCCCATATCTAAAGATTGAGATTGATGCAAACCTCTTGATCATGCGGTTAAGCAACCCACAACAAAGATGATACAGCTCCTGAAAAGCTAAGGAATCAAATTTGATAAGAGTGTGATACAATGAAAACCTATCCCAAGACACCAATATTATTGGAATAAGAAACTTCTACCTAATGAATACCAATTCGCGAAAGAGAAGTATAAGAAAGACACCACAAGGTCAGTTATACGTTATTAAGTCAAATTTATTCCTTGTACCAACAAAGAAAACATGTTGTCACACAAAACACATGTTTATTTCATAAATTCATCGTTGCTGAAAATTTCAACTTAGAAAACCTTATATGATAGTCCAACTAGTAACTCTAATGAACCCAAAACTTGGGGGCTAATATTTACCCGCTCACAACAAGTAAACACACAAACAAAATATATATACTACAAAAATATACAATAAAGATTAACATTTTAAAATTGAGTTCAAATTTAAAAAAATAGATAGTTTTGCTGAAGTGAAGAATCCTCAATAAAATTTGAATCAGAATAGGGATGTTGACAAACTGAGTGTTAGGATGGCTGAATATATAGCAAGAGGTTGATTTGTGATAAAATTGGGGTGGGAGTGTGCTTTTGTTGTAGAGAAAAATAGAGGAGGAGGAAGAAATGAGAGAAAGCTAGAAAGAGAGGAAGGTCACTCGTTAGGTCATAAATTAAATATTACAGACAGATTTAAATCTATCAGTAATTTTGTATGTAAAAATAACACGTCATCATATTTGACAGCTTTTTTATTTATTTTTTCAATTATAATTCCATCGATATATATTAAAAGAATATTTCTATTAATATTTACAAATACTTATGACGAGGGAATACTCAGTTGAAAAATTCCTCACAATATATCTATGAAAATATTCTATTGATATATCCATTTATATTTATCAATTTTATAGTAGCAGATAGAATACTCCCAGGTCAGAGCAAAAAAAACAAAGAAAACAAGAAGAGATATACCGAACTATGTTTTACATGTAAAATTCGTATTCAATGAGCTTCCAATCCATGCAACTAAGAAGTCAATTAAGTAACTAGGGCAAGTAAATCGTGGTTAGGACCACACTATCATGCATGGGTCCTGTTGGGAAGACCAGAGCTAAAGAACTTCAAAATCTGCGAAGTACTCATTTTGTTTTTTTACTTTTGCTTTGGAGAATAGTTACATGCATATATACTCATCATGTTGTTTCCTTCCAGGTTTGCAAGTGGAAAATCGAAATCATGATCACATGAATCACCAGGCACGCGTGCCTTGTTCATTTTCAAATTATTTCCTACATTATTAGTAAATTATTTCTAACTATGAAAGAAACCTTACTTCCATTATAGAACCGTTAGTTAATCCATAACTACCTT
>Ga0325405_1004442_pt1 | contig 14322 bp, 10 predicted proteins | sample PopdelMetagenome_21_FD_205663 | JGI IMG/M metagenome (GOLD analysis project Ga0325405, IMG submission 205663) | Populus deltoides microbial communities from Bellville, Georgia, United States - Xylem-Control-R2 | ecosystem: Host-associated > Plants > Phyllosphere > Stem > Wood/Secondary xylem... | reverse complement strand
ATAGACATGTAACTTGCTGCTTTCTTGTGCTACTTGGAAGCTCTAGATTTTCTGTGGTGTTCTAATAGCGCACAACTCTATAAATGTCTGTCTTTCTTTTTAGGCATGGATGCTACATCTATAATTAACTTAATCAAATGATATGCTTCTTCCAATTCTCCTAATGCATTCTGGAGGATTGAGGAGTTGACTTGTCGGATTCCATAGTTCCTGTGGGGTTGGATTTTAATTGCTGTAATTTATAACTGAGTTGTTAATTTGTAAAATCCATGTCTTCTTTAGGAACTTCAATGTAGTGATTGGTCACATCGTCCTCTTACAGAAGAGCAAAAAACATATGCAGCTACTGATGCACACTGCTTGCTCAAAATATTTAATGTCTTCCAGGACAACATTGTCAAAAAAGGTTCGTGGTGGTTAAAAGGTTCATACTTGTGACTTTACAATTTGTATAACTTACTGAATTCATAGTTTAGGATAAATTCAGTATGATTTGTTCTCCAGTTTGTTGACTGGTACTTCAGAGCATACTTGTTTGAAATAATGTTGTAATGCACATTGGATGAGCTTGGAAGCAAACCTTCTTCTGTAGGTAGCTAACATGTAAGCGTTCCCTAGAACTCCATTAAAATTATACTGGCCCAATTGAGCAAAAACACATGTTGAAGCAAGTTATTCAGATACCATAAGCAATGTTTGCAACCAAGTATGTGGATGCTGTGCCGCACAACATAGCTCAGACTTCTCTTGTACTTTTGAGTGCATGGTCTTAGTCAAATAGGATTAAAACATGGGATTTTCCTGTTAACAGAGCAGGTGCATTTACAAATTTAGAGAGATTATTGATGGTTTGATCTCTCTTCCTCTGATGTTTATGAGGCCTATGACATTGTTTGAACTGGTTGTAAATGTCTTACTTGTACCTGCAGGCAATTCTTCTAACGACATGGTGGAACTGCATTCTTCTGGTGTAAATCTTGGGTTGAAAGAAATTCTTGAGAAGCATGAAATTGATGATAAAATTATTAGGATCAAATATTTTGAAGCTTCCCATATCTTCCAAGCTACTGTTTCTTCAGAAAACTGCCAAAGAATAGCTGAGGTGGATGTGGCAGTTTCCAGGACATCATCCAGAAATACCATGCCTATGAATGAATCTCTCCTGAAGATAGTGAGAAAATATGGTGAGAAAATTCTGTTGAGAGAATCTGACAGAAAACCAAAAGCTGCCAGAAAGAAAGCGAAAAAACACCCTTCGCCGGTTGCAGTTACCAGAGAAAAGCAGTTGGACAATACCGGTGACTGGCAAGGCCCTCCACCATGGGACTTGTCCTTAGGTGGTGATGGATGCCCTAAGTTCCTATGTGACGTGATGGTAAAAGCATTTCTGTTTTTTTTTTTTTTTTTCTGTTGTTTTTTCCATTTCTTCCACTATAAAATTTAAGCTTCCAAAACGAGGCCAAATTCCAATAAATATGGTTAATTACATGCCAGTTTCCTGTGCTTGCAACGGCCTGCAGTCCACACCTTTAGGTGGCAGCCTTTCCTGACAAGGACAGGGCAATTTTGAGATAGGGCTCAATTTAAAATTATATCAACTAAAAATAAGAAATAAATGCATTATCCTATAACCATTCTAGGAAAGAGAACTCTGTATTTCCGCTAGATGTAATAATATTCGCACACTTTTGTTCATAGTAAACAGAATGCTAAATAAAGTGTTTGCACAGATTGAAGGCCTGGCAAAACATTTACGGTGTGTGGGTGTGGATGCAGCAATCCCAAGTTCAAAAAAACCAGAATCCAGGTATTTAGAAGGATGCACATGATTGTGTGTAGTTATTTATTATGTCTTTGAATATCTTTTGGCCATGAGAAGTGAAAGCTATTCACTCTGTTGTTCGTTGTATTCAGGGAGTTATTGGATCAAGCATACAGGGAACAGAGAGTGCTTTTGACACGAGATGCTAAGCTATTGAGACACCAATATTTGATAAAGAATCAAATCTACAGGGTGAAGAATCTTCTTAAAAATGAACAACTACTTGAGGTACATAGTACATGCAAACATACAAGGGTGTACAACTCTAGTGAAAAACAAATTAGCTTTGCATTTAGCACCACAATTTTAAGTTGGCTGAACTTCAAAAACATTTGATATTTCTGCAGCAAGTACAAGAAACAGGGAAAAGGTCATTTCTAGTGAATTGCCTAATGGTTGATTTTGCATGAAAGTCTTTCACGGACTAGCACCCTTGTCTTAATTTGTGCTTAAGGTTCTTCTCACCATACTGAGTCTCTTTTTGCATATTATAATACAACTAGACGTCAATGGTCTACCTTTTTGGTATTTGTTGTCAATATGTCCATGACAATCTAGGCAATGTTGTGCTGTTGTAAAGGCAGAGGATGAATACATGCAGTTTATTTTTTGTTAATTGAGAGTAATGAAACATGATTGTAGAGGCTAAAATTGAAGAAGTTTGCAGGTAATTGAAACTTTCCAATTACAAATTAATGAGGATCAGCTGATGTCAAGGTGCACGAAATGCAATGGGAGGTTCATTCAAAAGCCACTGACAACAGAAGAGGCAGTTGAAGCTGCAAAGGGTTTCCAAAGAATTCCCGATTGCTTGTTTAACAAAAATTTAGAGTTCTGGCAGTGCATGGAATGCAATCAACTTTACTGGGAGGTAGTGCTTAGTAACTCAGTTCACTCCTGCTTGTTTTAATTATCTTCCAAAAATGGTTTCACCACTTTCTAAGTATCAAACCTTAAATAGTTGAACAATCTTTGAAGGAGGAAGCTGGTATTGTCTAGGAAACTTGTAATATGCATCTGGTACTAGTCCTCTATCCCCAGGAAGCCATGTGAAAGTTTTCTGTGCAGCCTTCACCTTACAATTCACAGAAGCAACATGAATGCATTGAGCATCTAAGGTGGCAATTAGCATTAGATATTAGATATAGTGATCGTAGCTTGAAGTACCGTGCAGAGAATGAAATGGGACAAGGTGCTTATGAGACTATTGATTTGTACCAATACAGGATTGATACAATTCAAACATCCTTATGAAAACATTGAGGGTAGGGACTCACTGGACCTTTTAGGAGCCGTGTGTTGTATGCACTAATGAGACAGCAGTATGTTCACTTTAGCAACCAATAAAGTGCTTGCAGTTGCATGCTCTTGTTCAATAGGTTGATGTTTGCATACCATATTTCTTCTGAGGAATCACTACAGTATTAATGTTCCATTAACAAATGTGTAGTTTCTATACTGATGACCATTATTGACTGAAACAGATTCATGGTCATTACTGGGCAGAAAACTCTGTCCTGTGATTTGGTTTATATATTATGCCAAGCATGCATGCAACTTGACACATTATACTCTCCCGTTTGGTTATTTCAGTTTCCAGTCGTCTCTATCTTATGATTTTATTGTTATTATAATTTGCGCATGCACAGATATATGTATCTAGATTTTGCTAACTTGGATGATGTGCTTGTTAATATCACAGGGAACACAATACCACAACGCAGTTCAGAAGTTCATCGATGTCTGCAAGTTGAACGAGTAACTTGAAATTATCATTAATTTTCACCAATTTTTGTGCAAGTTCATGAGTAAATTATCTTGTTTTGCTCGTATCTTGTCATTCAAGTACAGAATTTCCCTGACTTTATATGTATTTGAAAAGCAATCGTGACTTGAAGATAAAGGTTTTCCAACACTCTTTCTTGTCTTCTATTATTGCGAAGATGATATGCCTTTTCTGTTATCGTTTTGTCTTTTCCCTTCCAGTGTGCTAAGAAGCCTGCATCTGATGGCATAATTCAAGATTAGGATTAAAAGGATAATCATAAAAATTGAAGGCACGCACAGATTTAATAATTGGAGGTTTTGGAAGGAAACAAGGAAAATTCAGGTAGGTTGAAAGAAAGAAAAAAGTTTCGATGGCCTGGTACTATAACACACAAGATCAAATAGTGTTTGTTTTGCAAGAAAATGAAGAAAAGTAGGGGGAAACGAGGAAAAGAAATAGGATTTGGAATAAATTAATATATAATTATTTTGTATCCAAACATTTTTTATTTCTTCCATTTCATCATCTCTCCATCTATTTTTCTTTTTGTAGGTGAAAAAAAAGCAAGAACAATATTTTTTAAGAATTTGCTCAGCATTGAAGTGGAACATGTTTTTTTATTTTTTGTGAAATTTTGAATTTTTTATCGCATTCTCAAGCACTCTGAGTACAATCCAACTCTCAAACACCCTCAGTTGCAAGCCTACAAATCCAACTCACAAGCAAACTAGAAACATCAAAAAGTTGCAACTCACAAGCAAACTAGAGACATTAAAAAGATGCTTTATTTATGTTCTTTTTCCTGGAGCGAGGCATGTGTGAAAGAGTTGATTCTAATTTAAATAAAAATAAAATCATGTTTTAATAATAAAAAAAATTAAGAAGTTAAGAGATTAAGAACTGTGTGTTTAACCAGGTTGGTTAGTAATCAAACGAGTCACAGTGACCTGGTAGATCCGCTGAGCTGTTCTGAATTTTATGACTATGATAAATAAGTTAAAGTTTCCATAATTAACAATCATGGAAAACCCAAGATCAGTGCACACTTCACCTGTAACATTTCCTGTCCAGGCGAACAAAACCAGTAGGCTTCCTCTGCTGTAAAAGTCTTGTCTTCTCAAGCATGACTCCCCGCCCAGGTGTGTAATCATGCAAGGCCTGTCTGTAAACTTTGAAGTATACCTGTCTTCAATGTGGCAAACAAAACCATTGACCATTTGTCGGGCCATAAAAATATGCAGCATGGTTCATTGATTCTCACAGTAAAACACCTGCCCAAATGGATCCTGGCTATCAAGTTTGCTTTTACTGTAAGATTTTAGCCATCATATTTCCAGTCTCACTCAACAAAATCTAGGGTTTTCCCTATTTTCAGATGGCTGTTTCAATTACTACCACTGATCTTTATGTGCTTGGACTTGTCATGAAATAAGAGTACAAATCCGTTCATCCAGCAACTTGCCGACTCGAAATTTAATTTGAACTGAGATTATTTCAAACTAGTTTAAAGAATATTTTTTGTTTCGGGTTTGCGACCCGGGACAGGGTAAGAGTTATGGTGTCTAGTGTTTGTTATCTTTTTTCTTTTTTCCGAAATGAAATTTCTTTTTAAGGAGCAGCATAACCTATAAAGATTTGTCAACACCTCCAATACCTTTTGTCACTGTGTATGAGGTGTCGTCTACTAGCAGATACCCCATGAACAGATGTTGAAGAACAGGACACAGCATGACTAAGCAAAAGCAGGTTCAAAAGAAGTGATGAATGCTTCAATTGACATATTGTGTTGATCATTTGTGTGAGCCCAAGTAGCCCTCCTACAGCTACACATCTGTATACGTTATGATATTCATTAGGGTTTGTTCGGTAGCGTACTGAGATATGGTTGAAACTATGTTTCCAGATTAGTTTTATTTTAATTTTAAAAAATAATTAACACACATCATAATTTTATAATTTTACAGGAGTCTATTGAAATCTCTCTTCTGAAACTTTAAATATAAAAAATATTTATAATTTTAATATTTTTTAAAATTTACATTTTCAAACCGTAACCAGAAAAGCTATTTTAATCCGGGTTTTATAATGACCCACTCAAGATATACATTATTGGTTCAACCGAGTGGATGTAACATCAATGAATAACTTGAGTTAACTGATTTTACCGGATTTAATTGAATTTAAATTGGAACATTTTAATTACTATATCATCATATTTTCTCTCCGATCAATATTTAACAACAATATAATTAATCAATAGATAACCAAATAATAAAGAGGATGTTAAGAGGGGCTTATTTTTTTGTGTTTTAAAAATATTTTTAGAGATATTAAATTTTTTATTTTAAATTTTATATATATATATATATATTATTTTAATGTGTTGATGTTAAAAATAAATTTAAAAAATAAAAAAACATTATTTTAATTTATTTTAAATTAAAAAAAAACATTTAAAAAACAACTATTATTACAATAACAAATGATCTCTAACTCAACAACAATATTAATATTAACATTATATACTATCTCTCTTTTAGTAGGAGAACTAATCTTATTTTTTCTCCTCTTTTATATTGTATTAACATTTATAAAATTTATTTAGATGAAATTATAAATAATAAATTTTTTATAACCAAAGTTTTAAAAGGAAATTTTCAACGGGACTCATACAAAACTATAAGACATACTAATTAGCCAAATATTATTAAAAATAATGCAATTTTGACTATAGGTATTTTTTTAACGGCTCAAAGTTGGAAGTGGCGATGTCAAGTCACACGAATTATTTATATATCAAAGTTTTTATGAGAATCACATGCCTAATAGTCCACAAACATTAAGAAATACAAGAGAACCCAAGAACCTGCAGCAGTGACTTTGGCTATAATTCTTTAGTGATGACTTGTTAAGAACGGAAACTGGAAGGCACTGTTGCGTGTTGGATTACTTTTACTTGGTAACTATGCTTGCTACGCTAGGAAGGTGTCTTGGGTAAACCAATTTGCCCACCAAATGCTAGCATGATTCAAAGAATATTCTTCGTTTTTTTTATTTTTTTTTTAAAATTTAATGTGGATGTCCCGGCCAGTTTGCATGCACCTTGACTAATCCAACGAGCCCTGAAGTTAAAGACCATGTAAGTCTCTAGCGGCTATTATATGAACAACCACAGGGCTTGAATCTGAGACCACAAAGAGAGCAAACCTCTTGGTCTCAAGTTCTTACCACTGGGCTACCATCTAAATGGTTTATTCTTTATTTTTCACACTATGGGTTTTCAATTTTTTTTTAAGTTTTTTTATTCTTGCTATTAGTTATTTAGTGGCTGTTTAAGTGTATAGTAAACGTTTGTTTACAGAGTGTTTTTTCTATAAAAAAAATTATATTAAAATAATTATTTTTAATGTATTTAAAATAATTTAAAAATATATATAAAAATTAATTTAAAACTAAAATAAATAAACTTTTTTAAAAACATGTTTCAATTGTAATGTCAAATACATTTTTTATAAGTCCTGTTTGGAGTTGCGGAAATTCAATTTTTTTATATTTTTATATTATTTTGATATATTAATATAAAATTAAAATTTTTAAAATATATTATTTTAATTTTTTAAAATAAAAAACACTTTAATCAGTCATTCACACTTTTTTTTTACTCCCTTCTATTTTACTAAAGTTCCAATATTACCCCCAAGCCATTAAATGGTAAACTTTTTTAAAAAATAAGAAGGAATTTGAGAAGGAAAAAATGAGAGAAAAAGATTTAAGAAATAAAATAAACATCTAAAAAAAGATACTTTTTTTAAAAAAAAATTATTTAACGTGTTTTTTTATTTGTCTTAAAGTGTATCAAATTTGATGATTTTCCAACTGAAATGTAATTTAAAAAGGAATTTCAAACTCATCTCAAATGCACTATATAAAAAAAAAAAACTACAGGAATAAAGGGTAAAATGGAAACTTTCAGAAAATAAATATAAGGATGATATTGACAATTTGAAACTATAGGGATGGAAGTGTAGCATGGATGCATGGATATGTGTGAAAATATAAATTACGCGGAATTTTATGGAGGATATATAGATTTTTCATATGATCTCACCCTCTCTATCATCATCCACTGCACATCTTTCTCCCCTGACCGGTTTCTATTTCCCTTATTTTCTCTCTCTATATATATCTAATCTTTGATCATCATCTCTCATATTTTCTTCAGATTTTTCATCCATTGATCTCCTTTTTGGGATTTTCTCTGCTTTGTTCTTTGATCAATTCAAAGCAGAGCTTTCACTCTTGAAACAAACTTGTTTTTTCTTGCTGATTTGGTTCACTGTAATTGTCTAATCAGATCAGGGAAAACAGGAGAAAAGATGGGATTTCTTGGAAAATTTTATGGGGGCTTTTCTTTTTCTATTTGTTGACTTGTAGGCTGAGAAATTAAAGAAAAAAAAAAGGTTCGCAGAAACAGAGGATATTAGGTCCGAGAAGCAGAGAAGACTGAGACTTTGAGATTTTGGTATGGGTTCTTTGATAAATTCTTGAACTTTATGGTGTTTGTTTTGTATAGATCATAGGGAAAATCCATTTGAAATGGTAAAGTTAAGCATGCAAGTAACTCTTACTCCTTGCTGAAGCCTTTATCGTGAATGATTAGTGTGTTTTTCATGCATCATGATGATGATGGTGTTAACGATGGAGGACCAAAATTGAAAATTTATACAGTTTTCTGCACCTGATCATCCCAGGGAGCCACCCCTTTTAAGGAAAAGGAAAAAAAAAATTGCGTTTTGAATCTTGGAGACTTTTTTTTTTAGTTGGAATGTAAAGATGATTGATTTACTAGTAGTTGCTACTGTTGGTTTGATCAAAACATGCTGCATCAGGGATTATGCCAGCTGGTTTGGATTGGTGGTTTATGTTAGCTTTGGAGGAGAGTTCATTTGCATGTGTTTATTTTGTGGGTTTGAGAATTGAAGTTTGCTGATTGATTTATAATTTTAGGTAAATACATCTTGGATGAGATTCTCTTACTGTGTAAATGTAGTATGAAACACTGAAGCTAAAGTCTTTATTACTATGTTGGATAACAATGTGGTAATCTTTGCCTCTGTTTGTCTGTTTTTATCCAGCTATTTAAATCCTCTACTCTGCCAGGTTTGTGCACTGCGATCATTTGGCAATGGCCATGGATTCCACAACGAGTGGAACCCCAACTATACAATACCATAACATCACTGATCAGCCTGTTACAGCCATTGTTGCTGTTCCTGTCTCAACATATCAACGAAATCAGCGTCATTGCTTTGGGGACTCAATTCCTGGAGAATTCCCCTTAGCTGCCAATCCATCAATTGTCCTCCATGTTCTCACCACATGTAACTTGGATCCTCAAGATCTTGCAAAACTAGAGGCAAGTGATATTTTTCCTTAACTTGTGACTGTGAAGCTTTTTTTTATTTCGTAGAATCGATAGTGCTGCTGATTTGATTTCCAATGTCCATATTGCAGGCAACATGTTCCTTCTTTAGGCAGCCAGCAAGCTTTGCCCCCGACTATGAATTATCCATGTCAGAGCTTGCTGCTCTTGATATGTGTCAAAAAAGAGCCATATTTAAGCCAATGACACCTGAAGAACGCCAAGATTTGAAACAAAGGTGTGGGGGCTCATGGAAACTGGTCCTGAGATTTTTGCTGGCTGGAGAAGCATGTTGCAGGAGGGAGAGATCCCAGGCAATTGCAGGACCTGGTCACAGTATTGCTGTGACATCGAATGGAGTGGCTTACTCCTTTGGCTCTAATAGCTCAGGACAACTTGGGCATGGCACCACTGAAGAGGAATGGCGACCTCGGCAAATCAGGTATGTGTTGTTAGTTGAGGAAAATGAAAAGGGTGATTTCTGTGCTTTAGAAATTTAATGGATCTTCACTGTGTTGCAGATCCCTGCAAGGCATTCGAATTATCCAAGCAGCTGCTGGGCCTGGCAGGACAATGCTGATTAGTGATGCTGGGGAGGTTTATGCCTTTGGAAAGGACTCCTTTGGTGAAGCTGAGTATGGAGTTCAAGGAACTAAAACTGTCACAACTCCACAGCTGGTTGAGTCCTTGAAAAACATATTTGTGGTGCAAGCTGCAATAGGAAATTTCTTCACCGCTGTATTGTCCAGAGAAGGAAGGGTTTATACGTTTTCTTGGGGCAATGATGGCAAACTTGGTCATCAGACCGAGCCAAATGATGTTGTACCCCATCCTTTGTTGGGGGCACTTGAGAACATACCAGTAGTTCAAATTGCAGCTGGATACTGTTACCTTCTTGCTCTGGCCTGTCAACCCAGTGGCATGTGAGTTGCTCCTTGTGTTTACCATGAGACAACATTGCAAAAGAAAAAACTAAAAATTTTCTTAGGAACTTACTTTTTAACCAAGGATAAGCATAAAGGTCTGTTTAAGAAGTAACTGTTATTAACAATTTAATATTTCCTTCTGATCTTTTCAAAGTCCTTGATTTAATTCTATCATGTCTCATCCAACTGTATGGTCATGACTGCTATTGAATCGGCTACAACAGTTTAGCAGTCTCTAATCTTTGTGTTATATTTTGGATGTATATCAGGTCGGTATACTCTGTTGGGTGTGGCTTGGGTGGGAAGCTTGGACATGGATCAAGAACTGATGAGAAGTACCCACGATTGATAGAACAGTTTCAGCTTTTGAACCTTCAGCCAATGGTGGTTGCTGCTGGTGCATGGCATGCTGCTGTGGTAGGAAGGGATGGACGGGTTTGTACATGGGGTTGGGGCCGCTATGGGTGCTTGGGCCATGGAAATGAAGAGTGTGAATCGGTTCCTAAGGTGGTTGATGCTTTGAGCAAGGTCAAAGCTGTTCATGTTGCTACAGGGGATTACACAACCTTCGTGGTATCTGATGATGGTGATGTATACTCATTTGGTTGTGGTGAATCTGCTAGCCTAGGTCATAATAGTGATGGTGATGGACAGGTCTGGCCCTCTTCTGTTTGATCCTATGTTTATATATTGATAGATTTTGTTTCATTAATGTGGAAAGAAAGAAGTTTGCCTGATTTCCTGGTCTCAAGGAACAAATCTTGAACACGCTCAGCCCTTTCTTTACACCTCCATAACATAATTTCGTTGCATGAAGTGCAATTTAAGATCGATGATGTAATTTTTTAATTGCTTACTACTTTATGCAGTCATTACATGATTACATCATTTTTTTTTCCATCTTAACATTAATTGGTGGTCCCCTTATTGCTGGGGTATTCTTGCTTTTCTTTCAATTTTACCACTGTTTCTCTGACATGCTAACTACCAGCTGTTTAATTTCCTGATATTAATGATTTGTGTGCCACTGCCATGTGGAAATTAACCATATTTAGCAAGATATTGAATGATTAACCTTATGGTTGTTATGTCACCACTGATATATAATGGTTACTGAAAAGGTGATTGTAACACGACAAACTGGCAATGCTTCATGTTGAGTTGATTGATTTTAGAATCTCTTTTAAGTATTTTGGTTGTTGTCTTGTCTTAATATGGCCATGATTGTAAAATGCTATCTTTGATATTGATGTTTGCATGAATGCAGTCGTCCTCCTGGGAAGCATGTTTTAACTTGTAATATTTTTTTTTCTACAGGGAAATAGGCATACTAATGTCTTAAGCCCAGAGCTAGTAACATCGTTGAAGGAGGTGAAGGAGCGAGTGGTGCAGATCAGCCTAACCAACTCCGTATACTGGAATGCTCACACCTTTGCTCTCACTGAATCAGGGAAACTTTTTGCATTTGGTGCCGGAGACAAAGGGCAGCTAGGCATGGAACTTGTTAACAGCCAGACTGAAAGGGGGAATCCAGAACAAGTGGACGTGGATCTAAGGTAGAAATTAACAAGATGTCGTCCCCACTGTTCCTTCAACCATGCTAGTATAATTTATCATCATTGCACATTGCATTTGGTGTTTAGATTTCCTTGTTTATTGTGTACATAGAAACAGAAAAGAATTGTGGAGATTCAAGGCTAGGTAGTAATGGCCAAGGCTCAACCATGTATATGATTCGACATTTAAAAAGATGGTTAGTGTTTGGGCCACAAGTTGTCAATAGTTCATGCATTGTTTAAGGAAGGTTCGTTAATAACCTGTTTGTGTTGATTTGGATTCCTGATTCATTTCATGTTCACTTGACTGTTAGTAGTGGTGAGTGGGTTTTACAGACTTGGGATCATCAACAAAATGTATCCCAATTACTCCGACCACGGTGGTCGGCGAATTCCTCCACAATTCCTCCCATCTTGGGCAGGTTTGTTTTCGCTCATTGTAATTTTCTAATAGAGCCATCCAAGCTAATGAAAAGAATAGAATAAATGCCTGCTCAATGTGCTTTTTTAGTGCGTTTGTTTCTTTTTTATATATTGTGGACACATTTTTTGACATGATTCATAGCTAAAAGTTAAACTATGGAGAAGAGCTCTTCATGATTCTTTTAACACTTGAGTATTTGATAAGCAAACTATGGTGTTGTGACCGCACAAATGGTGATGAAAGCACTGCACTCAAGAAGGCTTGTGCACTCAACGTGCTTCTACACTAGTTCTGAAGAAACTATTTTATGCGTTACGCGTTGACATTTTTATAAATCTAGGATATTGCTTTTATAAAAATAACAAAAAATAAATAAATTTGCCCGTAAATTCAATTACAAATGAAGGATAGTTTAGATGGAGAAAATTAGATGCCATGAAAACAAACAAAATGATCAACTTACAATAAATATAAAATTACAGGCTTTTACTAATATAATATTCATTTTAAAATATTACTTACAATAATTATAGTGAAGTAGGTCTGATTTTTATTTATTTTCATTTATTTTATTATTATATATAGTTGTCTATTTTAGCTTTTACTTTTCAAATTGTTTTTTATTTGGAAAAAAATATCAAATTACTCTTTTTTAAATTTTTTTATAATTTTGATAAACTGATAAAATTATTTTAATATATTTTTAATAAAAAGACACTTTTAAAATGCATATTATTATACAATTTTTTATACATCTTATTTATTTGTTGCTGCAACATAACATTATTATTATTATTATTATTATTATTATTATTATTATTATTAAAAAGTGTATTATAACTTACAAGCGGAGAATATATTTTAGTATTAATATTATTAAAAAGATACAGGAGAGAGTCTTCATTGGACAGGAACAAAGTATCATAACAATATCTAAGAAAATGTTGACTCAGCTTCTCTATCTTTGACAAAAGAAAAACACAACACCTGCCTCTTGAAGAATTGCTAGACAAAGCACGTAGCATTGGAAATACGTGCCTTGTCTAATTTCTTAAAAATTTATGGAAATGTAAGATTCCATATGATTTAAAGAAAGAGAATATATAAAATTAATTTTTTTTAAGTGTTTTTAGATGGTTTTGATATTCTGATGTGAAAAATAAATTTTAAAAATAATAAAAAAATATTATGTTAATGTATTTACGAGTACAAAACATTTTAAAAAATAATCATTGCCACAAAGCAAAACAAGCATGTGATGCGGTGTGGTCACATTTTACCTTAATTATAGGTTTGAAAATATTTTGAATTATGTTTTACACATTATAATTTTACATGGATCTCATTGAGAATTATCTTTTTAAAACCTAGATAAAAAAAAATATTATAATTTGTGTATGTATTTGATATTGTGGTGCATGATGCTTTAAAAAAATTACCTTGAAATATATTAAAATAATTTACTTTCAGATTTTGACATCATCGCATAAAAAAATCATTCCAAGACACTAAAAAAATTCATTAATCTAATTTTTTTTGAAGTAAAAAATATTTTTAAAAATTATCAAGAGGTAGCTACCACACTTTAAAGATTAATAGTGTGTTTGAAAATATATTCGCTCAGATATATATTAAAATAATATTTTTTTAAAATTATTTTTTATATCAACAGATTAAAAAACTTTTAAAAAACAAATTTTAAATAAAAATAAATTTAAATTAAAAAAAAAAATTGTTTGAACCGAGTTGCGAAACACACCACGGTACAAACATGAATATTCTTATTTTCCAATGAACGTGAACCATAGGGCATACAAGTGGGTCCTCTGATTTGATCCCACTGTACATGATTTTCCCAATCAAATCACGTTTACCCTTACTAATCAAGAAATATTCTTGAACATAAAGTAGGTCAAACACTCATGTCTGCCTCTTAATTTGATACCCCAGTAATTCACCATTCCATACACGAGAAAACCTAAATCAAGTTTGATGGCTCCCTCGCCACCATTAATTAAAATATTAATTATTCTCAATTATAATTATCTTTAAATCAATTCCTACTCTTCTTTATTAAATTTATCATTAAGAATGCTGACCATCCTTTGCTTTGGTTATTACGGTTTCAGATTTATTGGAAAGCGGATTAAAAGGAGATTTATTTATTTATTTATTTATGATTTTGTAATACCGTAACTCTATGGATCATACAAGGGTAGTACTCGTGGATGGTTATAATGGATTTTATTTTCATGTAAATATAATTTCATCAAAATCGAATAAATGGTTATTCATTCATCTACCCATTCATTCTTTTGTTTAACTAGTCTGTAATTCTATATTCTTTTCGCAACAACATTGTTTTGGAAATTTTTTTATAAAAAAATCAAACTAAATTTTGTTC
>Ga0325405_1004438_pt1 | contig 14336 bp, 10 predicted proteins | sample PopdelMetagenome_21_FD_205663 | JGI IMG/M metagenome (GOLD analysis project Ga0325405, IMG submission 205663) | Populus deltoides microbial communities from Bellville, Georgia, United States - Xylem-Control-R2 | ecosystem: Host-associated > Plants > Phyllosphere > Stem > Wood/Secondary xylem... | reverse complement strand
GAAAATCAAATCAGGCCAGCTTGGAGAACACTTTGGTGCACGTTTTTCTTCCTCCTTTGTGAGCTGTCTCTTTCTTCTTTTTGACCCAAAATAATGTGACAATGTCCCCTCCAGCTTTCCATCCATGAGCTTGCCCTCTTGGATCAATGAATTATCCAAAATAAATCAAATGTTATTTGTTGTGTGGACATGTAAGATCATGGATTGTGCTTGGGCTGATTTGGAGGCTGATTTGAGGCTGATTTGGGGCTGAATTTAAGCATCAAATAAGAATACAAATGTACCTATTATTTGGGCTAAGATTGACATTAAAACCTTAAGTGTTTGATGGTTGAAGTTTGCACACAACATAAGACAAGTTTGGGCTTGAAATGGATCATATGATATTCTTTTCTAGAATTGGAATATAATTGATTTTTGGGGCAAATTTGAAGCACTTATTTGAACCAAGATTTTCTTCAATCTTTAACTAAATTTCTCTTCAATTCTTTGTTTCGAATTCCGACGTTGAATTTTCTGAAATAATTCATTTAAGCTCCAAAAACCTATCGAAACATTAAAAGAAACTTCATTACTAAAAAAGCACATCAATTATTATAAAAAACCCAAATAAAAATAATAAATACATATGTAAAATAAGAGACTTAATGATACTTTTGATGCACAATCAGTTGACATGAGATTGTTGTTTTCATCCCGGAATGGGGGATGTTACAGTTGGATTTCATATCCCACATCGGCGGGTGAGGGATTGGTAGCTGTTCTTATGTGCTGGTTGCAATTGTCATACGCGTTTTGAGGTGTCAGGCTCATGTCACCAAGAACAAAATCGTGAGGGCGTTGAGGCCCAAAGTGGAAAATATATGGCAAGTTGGGCCGGGTTGTTACTTTTGGTATCAGAGCCAAACCTTACTGTTGTCTGGTTGTACCGACGGGGGCATCGAGCTCGTTAAGTGGGCTGGATTTTCATATCCCACATCAGCGGGTGAGGGATTGGAAGCTGTTCTTATTAAGAGTGTTGGTTGTAACTTGTCATACGTGTTTTGGGGCGTCAGGCTCAAATGTAGGCTCGCGTCACCAGGAACAAAACCGTGAGGGCGTTAAGGCCCAAAACGAACAATATATAGCAAGTTGGGTCGGGCTATTATTTTTTGGTTGACCATAAAAAAATCAATATGATGTTAATGGGTTTGTCTTGAAAAGAGTTTGATAGAGGTGGTTTAGGCCATTAATCATGCTAAAAAAAGTTAATTTGGACTAAAAAAGGTTTGTATTGAAGAGGGGTTTGATAAAGTTTTTAGAATTAATAGAGGGTATTTTAAGATTGTAAATGGAATTATTAAAGTTTCTAAAATGTTTTCTTAGGTATTCCTAGGTTGAACATAGTTGAATTTTGGATTTTCAAGCTCCAAATAACTTGAAACCCAATTTTCCATCCATTGAAGGTGGCTGAAATTTATTGTAGTGAAGATCATGTTATCATTCTAAGTGGATGACATGTTGTTCGTTCAATTAAAGGAGAAAACCAAACGCGTCTGGGTTTTTTTATGGGCCTAGTCACCTAGGCCCTAGGGGCACTTATCTTGCCCTTACAAGACCAAAATCGACTGGGTCGTCCTTTAAGCCCCAAGCATGCCTAGGGTTGATTGTTTTGGTCCTTCACATTTCCTTTTTTTCATTTCATTTTATTTTTTATATTTTAGAATAATTTTTTCTTTAAATAAAATTATTAAAATGATATTTGAAAAACTGTTTGTGCCATAATTTTTAAATTAGATAAGAATTTTTTATGTTAATATTAGCAATTACTTTATGAATTATTATGGATTAAAGTAACATGCACAGTTTAAAAAAAAAAAACATTACTCATGAATATTACATGGGAATAAGACATATGTTTTGTTGTTTTTTATTATCAATTTAAATATACTTTTCTCAAATTAATTGTTTTTTCATGTGGGTCTAATTTTAAGTCAATTTCTCACTATATATAAGAAATCTTATAATCTTGCAATATGGGATTGATGGCTTTGAGTTAAAAAAAGGCCAAGAAATTTTTTTTTAAAATTAATTTCTTAGTCATAAATAATTTTATTTAAAACATGTTAATGCTCCATATTAAAATACTTTTGTTGGAAAATAATTTCTACGAAGTATTAACAAAAAAAGTGAGTGAATTCCTCTTTTAATTTGATCGCAAATATACTCGTTAATGATGTTTTTAAAAATAAATTATAACAATATCTCTCATGAATGTAAATTGTCTAATCATTATACGAAGACTTGAAGATTCATAAAGAGATAATGAATTGGTAGATCACTGTGTCAGCATAGGAATATTTTAGCTCTGGATCTTTGGTGAAGAATTATTGGATTTACTTGGATAATTAGTAAACATGATGTTCTGCATTGCTTAGCCTTTTGTGTAAACAAAGACAATAATACTCACATAGTTATCTACCAAGAGTTTTCCTTTAGTTCTTACCTTTGTGTTTATTTTGGCTTTAAACAACTCCAAATTTCTTCAGTACGTTATAAAATTCAAATTTTTAAAATTCTTAAATAAATAACCATATTTCTCACTTATATAGAGAATTTTTTTATTAAAAGTATTTGTTATACTATATTTGGTCAACAAAGATATGAAAATCATTAAAAACATAACTCACCCTTAACAAGCTGTAGGTAGCACCCTATTCATAATAAGAATATGTAGGAAATAATTATTTATGAGTGCTACTAAGAATGTCACATGACATAGTTTTTCCTTTAAATCTAGATCTTGAAATCTCTAGTCAACTAGGTGAAGTGATTGTCGCACGTATGCGGCGTTGCAACGAACATCCTCCTAGTATAACGAATTGTATATGGTGTGGGGAAATAGACAGGACAAGGAATTCTTGTCCTTTAACAGTGAAAAGAGAGAATGAGATCCACCACCTAGTATTTTGGTAACTAGGAACCCTAACTAGTCTTAGAGATCGGAAACGGGGACTAGTTGTGTAGAGGGAAAGTATTAGCACCCCTCATACGCCTTCCCTAAGGTAAACTGCATTGTTTAATTATCTTATATAACTAGAGTATTGTTATTTTTTCTAATTTTCGGTTTGTTTAAGGTTTGAGAAAAATCCTTATCAGTAAGGAGATTCTTATTCTAAAGGGTAAAAACCTAACCTTTCTAATGTCTATATCAGGAATACATACGTATAAGTTCGTAATCCCAGATACTAAAAGGAAACAAAATATATTTTTAGTATTTTTGAAATATGGGCCTAGTTCTCATGACTTTAATAAACTAGTTATTAAAGCTAAAAAATACTTTTTTTTGAATTTTTGTTTTGTATGAAAATATGATATGAAATTTCTTATATCTTTGAGAGACTTAGTTGTATGTAAGAAAACAATATTTTTTTTTTATGTTTTTCTATATATTTTTTGTAACATTTATGAGAAAATCAGGTATTTTAATACCGATGTTGTATTTTTAAGCAAATTTGTTAGAAAAATACATGTTAAAATCATAAATTTTTTGAAAGGATTTTTGAAAAACTTTTTTTTTGTTTTTTATTTAATATATAATATAATATATTATTATTATATTATAATAATATATTGCGTTGGGACTAGCCCAGTTACATGGGCTAAGCCCACCCTAGTCGAGCCAAGACTAGCCCAAAACAAATTGGGCCGAGTTCAGCTTGAAAGAGTGGGGCCCGCCGAAAGCCCAACAAAACCTTTTTCTTTTTATAGGGCTAGACCTAGCCCAACCCAAGAAACCATTAACTGGTTACTGTGTTGAGCACAATAACCGACTAATTATAATTCCTTTGCTGTAGAATGTGAATTGCTCACGTTTTGCTTGCAAATGAAATTGAGAAGGAAAACAGGTAAAAGATGGAACAAAAAGGGGGAGAAGATTACCTAGAGTGGGGGCAGCGTAGTTGCTGACGTTGATGGTGGCGCTGGTGGTGACCGTTCCAAACAGCGGAGAGAGACAGAGAGAGAGAGGTTGCTTTTTTTCTTCTCATCTTTGTTTTTCTTCTGTTCTCTTCTTTCTGTTCTCTTTTGTGTTTCCTTTCTTATTCCTTTCTGCTTCCTCTATTTTTCTTTCTGCTTTTGTTCTCTTTCTCCCCTGTTTTTCTCTATTTTTTTGTTCTTTCTGTCTTCTTGTTGTCCCCCTTTTCACATTCTGGTGAGGGGATATTTATAAGGGGGAAAGAGGGAAAGAGCCACCCTACCCTATCCAATCGCGTCGAAAGGGTAGAGTGGTTGGGCAGCTGCCCGCAGGGCTTGTCCCCTCTATTTTTTCATCTGGTGGTAGGCCATGGGTGTGGGTTGTGTTAGGTTTTTTGATATATGGGAAAGAGAGAGGGAGACGAGACCCTGTAAGGGAACAATCTTCTTCTTTCCCTACATGTAGCACGTTTAGGGGAAGAAGCAAATGTACAGTGCCGTTCAAAACAACACTGTTTTTAGCTTTTTTTTTAAAAAAAAAAGAATAATGAATGAAACGGTGTCATTTTGAACAAAACGTGCCATTTCATTTAAAATAAAATGGCTCCAAAAGGTGTCTATTTTCAAATCAGTCCTTAATTTTCAATTTAATCAATCAAGTCCTTAATTGAGATTTTAATTTTAAGAATTAATTCAATTGCATCCCTGTCAAATTCAAATGTCAGCCCTGAAGTTGGGCCTCTTTTCTACATTGGTCCTTGGTTAATTCATGCATTTTGACCCTTAATTGATTAACAAACTTTTAATTTTTTCAATTTTGCCCTTGATTTGGTAAATTTCAGCCCTTATATTCGTGCACCTTCTCCAGTTTGGTCCTTGGTTTTGGATTTCTTCAATCAAATCCCTAATTGCCTATCAAACTTCAATATTTATGCAATTAAGCTCATGATTTGACCAAGTTAATTCTTTAAAATTGTAATTCGACCCCAAACTTTAATTTCTTCCAATTAAAGTCTAAATTGACTTAAAATCAATTTTTCTTGCTATCAAACCCTTCATAAACTCAATTAATCTTTCAAGAAAATCTAATTGAGTCCATAAGCATTTGATTTTGGACTTTTCTTCTTCAAATTGAATTTTCTTTGTTAATAGTGCATTCATCAGTAAAACATATACTGTAAAATTTCAATCTTTGTATTTTTTGAACTTCCTCAACCAATCTTTGGCCATTTTCTAGGCGCATCAATGTTTTTTTTCTCACTGATATATATTTTTTGGTTTTGTTTTTCTTTGGATAATTCTTTTTTTTATTTTCTTTCTTTTTCCTCATTTTTTTTATGTGGGGACCCAAAAATAGGTAACAACAATTATCATCATAACACTCTTTTATCTTTGAAGGCTTTAAATCTATTTTTTAAATGAACTACATACACAAGCTATGTCATCAAGTATTTAGTAAGTAGATCTATAATATTTTCATTTCAATTCATATAGTGATGCTGACACCTCCCAAGATATTCTAAATAAGATATGCTAAAATAACCCTATATAAAGAAATTTGTGATTCGCTGCCAAAACTGAGTTGTCCACAGCGAATTAGCATTCGCTGCTGAATTGTGTGTTCTGCAGCGAAATTGTGATTTCACTGTCGAAACTATGTCGTCTGCAGCGAATTAGCATTCGTAGCCGAAGTTGAGTTATCTGCAGCGAAGTAACATCCACTACCGAATCATGTGTTCTGTAGCGAAATTGTGATTCACTGCCGAAGTTGAATGGTCTCCAGCGAATCACCAAAGTTGAGTGGTTTGCAGCGAATTTGTAATTCGCTGTCGAAATTGAGTTGTCCACAGTGAATTAGCATTCGCTGCCGAATTGTGTGCTATGCAGCAAAATTGTGATTCGCCGCTGAAACTGTGTCGTCTGCAGCGAATTAGCATTCGCTGCCGAAGTTGAGATGTCAGCAGCGAATTTGTGAGTCGCTGCCAAAATTGAGTTCCTGCAGTGAATTAGCATTCGCTGTTGAATTGTGTGTTCTGCAGCGAAATTATGATTTCACTGCCAAAACTGTGTCGTCTGCAGCGAATTAGCATTCGCTGCCAATTTGTGTGTTCTGCAGCGAAATTGTGATTTGTTGCCGAAACTGAGTTGTCTACAGCTAATTAGCATTCGCTGCCAAAGTTGAGATGTCTGCAGCGAATTTGTGATTCGCTGTTGAAACTGAGTTCCTGCAGCGAATTAGCATTCGCTTTCGAATTGTGTGTTCTGCAGCGAAATTGTGATTTCGCTGCCGAAACCATGTCATTTGCAACGAATTAGCATTCGCTGCCGAAGTTGAGTTGTCTGCAGCGAATTTTTGATTCGCTGTCAAAACTGAGTTGTCCGCAGCGAATTAGCATTCGTTGTTGAATTGTGTGTCCTACAGGGAAATTGTGATTCGTTGCCGAAATTGAGTTGTCCGTAGCGAATTAGTATTCACTGCCGAAGTTGTATTGTTTGCAGCGAATTTGTGACTCGCTGCCGAAATTGAGTTGTCTGCAGCGAAGTAGCATTCACTACCACAAAACATGTTGGCTGTAGCGAACCAGTCTTCGTTGTCAAAATTATAGCACCAGCAGCGAAACAATTTTCGCTGCTGAATTGGCAGCCTGCAGCAAACCAGTTTTCACTGCCGATTTCTACAATAGATCTCCTAGACAGAAATGACTTAATTCCTAGTAACAATTTCATGGTATGATGGTGTAAAATGTGGAACACTTGAATGTGAATATATGAACTCTTGGAATAAGGGTGGTGACGAAGGTGATTCAAAGATACAAATGTACTGATTTATGACCATTGATGTCTTAGGTGGTATGGTCGGGATTGGACCATTGTCAAGATAAAAACAACCCACACGTGGAGCAGGTAGGTGACTTTCACCTTTCTTTTTCATACGTTGAATAATGAAATACTTTATCATGAATGTTACCATATTGTGTTAGAACAAATATCAGATTGTCAAATGCTTAAATGTTGACAAAGGGTCGATTAGCTTCGGCTAATGGCATCCGAATGGATGACCAGGACAAATGAATGATTAGCTTCGGCTAATGGAATTCGATTGGATGACCGGGACAAATAATTGATTAGCCTCGACTAATGGTATCCGAATGGATGACTGGGACAAATGATTGATTAGCTTCGGCTAATGGCATTCGAAGGGATGACCAGGAAAAATGATTGATTAGCTTCGACTAAAGGCATCCGAATGGATGACCAGGACAACGATTGATTAATTTTGATTGATGACATCCGAAGTGGATGACCGGGGTGTGTGAATGATTAACCTCAGCAAACAATGCCTTAAGAGGATAACCAGGTTTAAGATTATGGTTGATTGCAAAAAAATTGGTGTATCTATATATGTACTACGAGTTGATTATACCAAGTACATGAAGAAACTATAAATGTCATGCTTCAAACATGGGATAATGTTAACGCTTCATTAAACTACGAGACCATTTAATTATCATTATTATTATTAAGTAATAGCATTCTCTTAAATGTTTTGTCCTGCAGCAGGGACGTCACACCAACGAGGTGCCTAGGAAACCAATACACGGGGACCTATTTTTGCAAGGAATCATGTAGTTTGTATTCTAAATCACGATGTATTTTGTATTAATCAATGTACTGAACATATAACTTTTATTAGATTCTTTTCTTTAAATTCGTGATGACTATTAGTAAGATAGGAATTCAAACTCATGTCTATGTATGCATATTTTTAATGTGAACTTCTAATCATGCAAACATAATACTATGGGTTTGTGTAAGATTCACTTTTAAATGAAAGGTTGATTGTTGTTGATGTATGGATTATATCTTGATAATGTGAGGGAACAGGTTCACGGAAATAAAAAAAATAAAAAATAAAAAATTTACCATTGTTTTGGGCTTGAAAAGCCTGGTTGTTACAGTACCTCTCCTCAAACTCTTCACGAAAGTCCCTCCATCTAAATACCTCCCCTGATCTCCTCTCTCTAATAGTCTCCCACCAAGAGTAGGCAGTATCAACCAATAGCTGAGTCACGCAATCCACCCGTAGCTCCTTTGGCACCTGCATATGATTTATAACTCTTTCCACTTTCCTCAGCCAATGCTCAGCAACCTCAGCATCCTCTTCGCCATGGTAAGTCATACAACCCATCTCTCTCATACCCTTCACCAATTGCACTATGGTGACTACTCCCCCTGATCTAGGAGCTGTACTGGAGGCTCTTGCTATCATTCCAGCTGCTATAGCTCTCACTATATGTTCCATAAAAGCAGGATCTGAAAATGGGTTTGATCCAGCTACCAGTACCACTGGTGGGGGTATATTATCTCCCCCCTGTCTGTCTGATACCTCAGGTATGGATACATCTGCCTTACAGGACAATGAATCATCTCGAAGTCTCACTGACTCGCCAGCTTCAGAGTACACTGATGTTGCGGGTATATGAGAGGAGGTGTCTGCCAAGGGATCCCAGTCTGGATCACTTTCATTTCAAAAACTTTGGTCACTTCCCCGAACTGGGGATTGATCAGTCCTGGCTCCTTGCCTTGTTCTCACCATCCTGAAACACATTTCAAAATCATATAATCATTACTGTCCCTGGAATAGCAACCTGAGCTCTGATACCAAACTGTAACATCCCCCATTCCGGGATAAAAACAACAATCTCATGTCAACCAAAAAACAGAGTAATTAATATATATATATATATATATATATATATATTCATGGTTTTCATATTAAAATCTACCGAAATTTCGACAGAGTCCCCCCTATACTGGAAGTCTCAAGTTATCGTCATGTAACCTGTTTACACTTCTAATAACTCGCATCTCATAACTTAATCCCGACCCAATCATCCTGGGTTTCAATTCCACAAATATTCTCATACCTATCAACCACAATGTTTATGATATACATTAAATAACCAAATATCATTATGGATGGATAAAAATATATATATAAATACATAGACATGAAATATGGTTATATGAACTAAGAGTTAAGTTCATTCAATCAAGTTTAAACATTAATTATACAAATTAAGTTATACAAACTTTTTCATGTTTACAAAATACAAGGGTATACTCCCTATAACCTAAATTAAAAGAAGGGAACATAAGCTAGGATCTACTCCTATCGTGTATGCGATGATCCTGAAACAAAATACATATTATTGAAAGGTGAATATCACATAAATATAACAACACAAATATCTAACAATTCCAACAGGGTAACATGCATTCATATTTCGTTCACTTCTCCCTTCTGGTTTTCATTAGAATCTCTTCCTTATTCAACTATTAATACGCGTTCTCTCTTCCACTATTAACATCCATTTCAGACTTTATAAGATCAAACATGATTATTTTTGTTTAACACATTACCGATACCAATTTCACTGGTATCATCATCACCACGCCGTAGGAGTCGATGCAAGGTGATCCCCTTACCAGGAATCCTAACATACAATAAATGTATGCTAGCCAATACATGGTGATCCCTTTACCCGGGATCCTAACATACACTAAATGTATGCTAGTTAATACATGTTTGATTCCTTTATCCGGGATCCTAACATACACTAAATGTATGTTAGTCTAAATATGGCGATCCCCTTGCTTGGGATCCTAACATACACTAAATGTATGCTAGTTTACGCCTTAAATTACACTTCTTATATTTCCTTTGTCAGTGATAATTTCATCACTTGGCAATTCACACAACAACCTTTCCCCTTGAATACACATACATTCAATAATTCACATTTCACATCGGTAATATATATTAAATCATGGAATTTAACTAGAAGGTATAGGTGCGATTCACCTACCTGCAATACAAGCTCTACGCTTGTGGTCCCTCCTGTAAATCACAGGTTTATCTCATAAATTTTCCTCACTCAAGGATATGTTTTATAATAACCATATCAACAACCAATAAGTCTTTCTTTCAGTCATTTCTTAATATTTTACGTTTTTCTCATTTCACCCATTAATATTGTCGTTCTTTGTCCAACCACAGTTATCATTCCTTTCTTTATATTTGAATTATTTCTGTTTAAATCCCGAACTGTCACTGTCTATACATTGAACTGTTACTGTACGACCTCTCCTCAGATTTTTAACTATATCTAGAGTTATAGAACTCTGTTTCAAGCGAGATTGGTCTTGTTGGAAAGCTAAGACATGAGGCTACAAGTTCTTTGAGGAATGAGAACCCAATTCTGCCTTTAAGACAGTCAAAATTGCTCATCAACAAACATTTGGACTGTTACTGTCTCGTTTTGAACTGTTAGTGTCTGACCTCTCCTCAGATTTTGAACTATATCTGGAGTTATAGAACTCCAATTCAAGCTAGATTAGTCTCGTTGGAAAGCTAAGACATGAGGCTACAAGTTCTTTGAAGGAAGGAGACCCAGTTCTGCCTCTAAGATAGTCAAAATTACTCATCAACAAACATTTCGACTGTTACTGTCCAACTATTACTGTCTCGTTTTTGAACTGTTATTGTCTGACCTCTCCTCAGATTTTTAACTATATCTAGAGTTATAGAACTCTGTTTCAAGCAAGATTGGTCTCGTTAGAAAGCTAAGACATGAGGCTACAAGTTCTTTGAGGGAAGGAGAACCCAGTTCTGCCTCTAAGACAGTCAAAATTGCTCATCAACAAACATTTGGACTGTTACTGTCTCATTTTGAACTGTTAGTGTCTGACCTCTCCTCAAATTTTTAACTATATCTGGAGATATAGAACTCCAATTCAAGCGAGATTAGTCTCATTGGAAAGCTAAGATATGAGGTTATAAGTTCTCTGAAGGAAGGAGACCCAGTTCTGCCTCTAAGACAGTCAAAATTGCTCATTAACAAACATTTGGACTGTTATTGTCCAACTGTTACTGTCTTATTTTTGAATTGTTACTATTTGACCTCTCCTCAGATTTTTAACTATATCTGGAGTTATAGAACTCCGATTCAAGCGAGATTCATCTCATTGGAAAGCTAAGACATGAAGCTACAAATTCTTTGAGGAAGGAGAACCCAGCTTGGCCTCTAAAACAGTCAAAATTACTCATCAATAAATATTTTGACTATTACTGTCTAACTGTTACTGTTTGACCTCTCCTTAGATTTTTAACTATATCTAGAGTTAAAGAACTCTGTTTCAAGCGAGATTGGTCTCGTTCGAAAGCTAAGACATGAGGCTACAAGTTCTCTAAGGAAGGAGAACCTAGTTTTGCCTCTAAGATAGTCAAAATTGCTCATCAACAAAGATTTGGACTGTTACTGTCCAATTGTTACTGTCTCGTTTTTGAATTGTTACTGTCTAACCTCTCCCATATTTTTAATTATATCTAGAGTTATAGAACTCAAATCTATAATTTAACATCCAGGCATCAATGCATAATTGACTTTAAAACGACTCATAAGACCATGTTTAGAATACTTTACCCGGTATGAATCAAGGTTTCGATCCCTCATTTTCTTTCTAATGACAGTCAGCCATCCCCTCTTCTCTTCTTGTTTAATTTTTCTTGTCAATCCCTTTCCCACTAGTGTTTATTCTACCTATAGCCCTTAATCTTGGATGGGTTCTTGAAATTTTGGTGTTTCTCTCTTGATCTGTAAAAATGGATACAAAAACTCCCTCTTTTCTTTCTTCACGTAGCTGCAGATTTATTTTTGGTGAGAAGAGGAGTATTTATGCTCTATAATTATTCTTATTTGCATTTAGGCCCAATTTTCTTTAAGTGTATTCGTTTTGCCCCCACTTTTTTTTAGTTTAGTTTATTTTCTTTAATTTAATCCAACCTTAATTTTCTCGGGATTTACATGTTAACCCTTCATAAAAATGTGAAACCAATCTCCATGTTTCAAAACCATGATGAGGACATATTTTAAGCAAGTCTTTATACCTATCCCAACACTGGTAAAATTTTTCTATTGGCTTTTAAGTGAATGTGGTGATTTGTCTTTTAAAAGAGTTTGTTCTATGAGAAGGGAAAAACTTTTTTAAAAATTGTTGTTGCATTTCATCCCAAGCATGAATGGATCCTGATCTAAGATTTTGTAGACATGTTTTAGCTTTATCTTTTAACAAAAAAGGAAAAAACTTTAATCTAATAGTGTTCATACTACAATTTGAGTCATTATAAGTGTTACAAACTTCTTCAAATTCTCTCAAATGCAAGTATGGATTTTCTAGATATAAGCCATGAAAAGAAGGTAAAAGTTGAATAACGCTTGACTTAAAATTGAAATGAGATGCATCAGGAGGGAAAACTATGCATGACAGTGCACTTGTTCTTGTGAGATTCATATGGCCTCTAAGTGTTCTAACACGGTTATTCTCATTATGAAGTGACTGGTTATCTTCTTCGACCATATTTTCTAAAAATGATGAGGATACCCTACAAAGACTACCACTTAATGTACGTGACCAAACTCTCATGCACGTGTAGGAAGAGAATAAAATGGAAGAAAATAAAAGAAAAAAAGAAACAAAACAAAACAAAATAAAAGAAATAAAAGTTAGATAAAAGGAAAGAAAATAAAAGAAAAAATATAATTTATACAGTAATTTACATCCCCGGTAACGGCCCCAAAAACTTGATATGATCAAAAGATTGATGCCTTATCCCAAGTGCAGGAGTGTCAAAGTAATAAATAACCCGGCAAGACCGGGGTCGAACCATAGGGAGGTGAACTATATAAATTACAAATAATAAAATGATATTGAAGTTGAAGAGAACTTTAAGATGTGATAATGATGAAAATATTAAACAAGGATAAAACAATTGTGAAGGTTAGAGGATCCATTAATGGTATTGTTAAATTGTTAACATGATTACATTAATTATCTTATTCAATAATGCCAATACTTGTAAATATTATCAGGTAATTATGGTGATAACTTATGTTAACAACAAATCAAGTTCCTTTCATAACTTAGGTGTCGGTTATACCATACAGTTGGCTATGAAAGTTTCAAGTATTTGTGTGTACCAAGGGTTGTACAACACAAATCTAGATTAACCATTTAATAAGCAAGTTATTAAAAGTGAGTAAGATAACAAATACAAAACATGTTAATATCAAATATTAAAGTCCACGTTTAGTTTACACTATACTTATTCTTACACCATTAGTGTAACCTTTTCACCTTGACAAAATAAACTTAGCTAAACATAATGAAGAAGAGAAACATAAATAAACAACATAAGAACATAAGTATAGTAAAGGAAATGAAAAGCATAAATGTAGCATCCCCTATTTCTGGGATAAAACAACAATCTCATGTCAATAGAAAAATAGAGTAGTTAAATTTTTTTTTTTTGTATATACATATTCATGGTCTTCGTATTAACATCTACCAGAATTTCGACGGAGTCCCCCCTATGCCAGAAGATCCCAAGACATGTAACTTGTTTACACTTCTAACAGTTCGCATCTCATAACTTAATTCCCGACCCAATTATCCTGGGTTTCAATTCCACAATTATACTCACACCTATCAACCATAATATTTATGATATGCATTATATAACAAAAATATCATTATGGATGGATAATTTAAATAAATATAATTACATAAACATGAAATATGGTTATATAAACTACAGCGTTAAATTCATCCAATCAAGTTTAAACATTTATTATACAAATTAAATTATACAAACATTTTCATGTTTATAAAATACAAGGGTATACTCCCTAGAACCTAGATTTCAAGAAGGGAACATAAGCTAAGATCTACTCCTGTCGTGCATGCGATGATCTTGAAACAAAATACATATTATTGCAAGATGAATATCACAATAAAAATAACAATATGAATATCTAATTATTTCAACAGGGTAACATGCATTCATAATTCATTTACTTCTCCCTTCTAGTTTTTTTTTTTGTTAAAACCTCTTCCTTATTCAAACTATTAATAACCGTTTCCTCTGCCACTATCAACCTTCATTCCAGACCTTATAAGATCAACGTGATTACTTTTGCTTATCACATTACCGATACCAATTTCACTGGTATCGTCATCACCACTCCATAGGAGTCGATATAAGGTGATCCCTTTACCCAGGATCTTAACATACACTAAATGTATGCTGGCTAATACATGGTGATCCCCTTACCCGGGATCCTAACATACACTGAATGTATGTCAGCCAATACGTGGAGATCCCCTTATCCGGGATCCTAACATACACTAAATGTATGCTGGCCAATACATGGTGATCCCCTTACCCGGGATCCTAACATACACTGAATGTATGTTAGCCAATACGTGGTGATCCCCTTACCCGGGATCCTAACATACACTAAATGTATGCTAGTCCATTC
>Ga0325405_1004436_pt1 | contig 14340 bp, 8 predicted proteins | sample PopdelMetagenome_21_FD_205663 | JGI IMG/M metagenome (GOLD analysis project Ga0325405, IMG submission 205663) | Populus deltoides microbial communities from Bellville, Georgia, United States - Xylem-Control-R2 | ecosystem: Host-associated > Plants > Phyllosphere > Stem > Wood/Secondary xylem... | reverse complement strand
ACTAATTATAATTTAATCTATGTAGTTTAACAAAGCTAATCTGGTTTCAAAAACTATTATTTTAGTACCTATATTTTTCAATTGGCTTATTACCTAATCCCTTCATCAATTATTTAGCATTTGTTTTTTTTTTTTGAAATACTAGAACAGAAAAAAATATTAATATTTTATAAGGTAGTTTTAAATTGTTTTTTCATAAAAATATCTTTTTTTTTTGTTTAGAAATATTTTTGTAAAAACGCATTACCAAATAATTACTCACGTTAAAATGACAAAAAAAATTCTCGAAAAAGATCCTGCGATAAAGGAAGTGCCTAATAATCTCTCAAGAAAATAAGAATTTGATTAGGAAAGGCTCAAGAGAATATTTAATTATTTATTTATGGGGACTAATAGATTAGTGTTAAACAAATATAAGGACTAAGCTATAATTAACTCAATTAATTTCGTGGAGTTCTAGAAAACCTAAATTTATTTGTCTATAATAATAATAATAATGATGGTGGCAAATATTAATACAGTAAAATAATATACTTTTTAAAAATTAATTTTTAATATTATTATATTAAAATAATATAAAAAATTATTTTAAAAAATATTTTTGCACCGTAAACGTAAAAATAAAGAAACTGTTGCTAACTCAAAAAAAGCCCCAAACTCTCTCTATCTCTCTCTCTACACCGCCACACCTCCTCAATCTCTCTCTCTCTCTCTCTCTCTCTCTCTAAAGCCTCCCCAAAATTCCAAAATGCACGACCACAGCACTCTTCACTATCCTCCTCCGATACCGTAGCACCCCTATCGCCGGAACCCTAACGGCACTCGCCCGCCGGCAAATATGCGGCGAGAATTTTTCATTGGACGTCCTTCTTTGTTGGACTCTATTCGAATTCTCCATTCCAATTGGCTCCCTTGCTCCTCCTTTTCAAATTTTAGGTTTTTTTCGTGATCAATAACCACACCGCTAAGAAGAACTAGAGCGACACAAGTAACCGCCTATGGCTCCGGGGCGTAAAAAGGGAGCGAATAAGAAGAAACTTCAGTTTCGTTTGGGTGATCTTGTTCTTGCTAAAGTCAAGGGTTACCCTTCTTGGCCTGCCAAGGTTTTTTCCCCTAATTTTCGATTCATTTTTTTTCTAACTTCACTATCTGTAAATATATTATATAGTTAATCTTATGAATTTGATTCATTCTTTCTTCAGTTTTTTTATCTTTTCGAATTAGTTTCGTGGGTTTTAGTGATGGGTTTTGAAGATTGGTGGGTTCAGTTTATTTTGTTATGTGAATCAATTTGTTTTTCGTGGTGGGTTTTACCATTTTAGTAAGTCGTAAATAATTACAATTTAAAGATGGCTCAAATATTGGTGAAGGGGGTTATTTTTGTTGCTTTACTGATTTTAGTTTAACTTGATTTGGTTCTTTCTGTTGAGCTCTTAAGTTTTCATGCTTGTATGTGTATGCTTATACTTTAATTCTTTCTTGTAATTTGATTAGTTTTGAGGGCATGAAAATTAGGATTAATTGATTCACGGGTTGGTATATATGTGTGCATTTGATTAGATGATGATGGTATAATGGTTTTTTTCTGTGTTATTTTTTTGTGGGTTTTAAAGTAAGGCTCAGTTGGCTTTGATTTGTGTCTTGGTTAATTTTGGTAGTAAATATGTTGTCCCCTTTATATTTGCTTCTTAGCTATTCTCTTTTAAGTGTTTATACTGTTGTTAGGTTGTTTTTGTTCTTTGGTAATTGATTGATTGTTGCTGTAATTTTTGTGGGTTGTGGTAATGAAGATGTTGGTATTAACTGGGTGAAGGCTTCTTCCTGCAACTGTTGTGATTTATTTTGTTGAGCTTTTGACAGCTTGTCATTTTGGTTGTGTTTGAGCGATTTCATGGGTTTTTGAATTTCAGATTAGCCGGCCTGAAGATTGGAAGCGAGTCGCTGATGCTAAGAAAGTTTTTGTCTATTTTTTTGGAACTCAAGAAATGTAAGTTTCTTTATGCATTTCTTGTTCAAAATTTGTTCATGCATGGTGAAGGGTTGAGAATGTGGTTATCTTAGTGAGTAAACTGTGCAATAATATGGGCCTTTATATTTCAAGATACGTAGAGTACACAACCTGTGTGGTATTTCTCAGAAACATGGAATTGACAGTTTTCTTCCTTCTAAACCATTTTGGTGTGATTAATAACTGATAGTTTGAGGTCTTTGAAAATGAGAATTTGGGACTGACTGTTGGTATTATTACTACACAACCTGGGAAGCTTGTCTTCAACTAAGAAATGCTTAGTTGAGTACTATTTTGGAGTATGATTTAACATCTAGACCTACTGTAGCTTGTCTTCAACTCTTTGCTCTAATGTAGTAAATACCAGCTATTGAGAAATGAAGGAAAGCAATGACTAGGTTTTTGGATGGGATGGCAATAAAATTTGCTATGTTTATTTGCCACCACACTTAACTTGATTGAGCCAGAGACTTGATTGTGTGCATGGATTAAGTTAGTTGCAACTTGTATTAGAGCTTATTTCTTTCCATTTCTTGTTTTTCCTCTTGCAGTGCTTTTGTTGCCCCTTCTGATATTCAGGTATTCACAAATGAAGTGAAGAATAAATTGTCAGCTCGGTGTCAGAGTAAGAAAGATAGGTTCTTTTCCCAAGCTGTGAAGGAAATCTGTGCAGCTTTTGAAGAGTTGCAGAAGGGAAAGTCAAGTGGATTGGGAGATAATACTGATAGATCAGCACTAGGATCTGAGGGTCACTCTGTTGACTCAATGGAAGAGGATGGGGCAGGGGATGACTTAAATGAGGGGATGGGTAAAGTTGGACAAAGTGGGGTGATGTGGGATTCAGGACGTGAATTTAGTTCTAAGTTAGAGCATTGCTCCAGTAGACGAGGTGAAGTGGGCTCTGAAGGTATGAAGCCTTCTGTTTCATGTGACACTGATGACAGTTCATCCCCAGGTATTTCTTCTGAAAATAAGGTTAAAACATTTGATGGTGAACAACCACAAGAGGTATTATCTGCTTCCAGTTTGGATAATGTTTCCTTTGTAAAGGATGAAGCCTCTTGTAATGGAAATCTGGATGTTAATTGCATGAATAACCTGTGTAATGGTGAGGAGGCAAGGACAAATCCTCATGAGTCTAAGACAGTGGTTTCTGGGGCAGACAGAAAATTGGAATGTGATTCTAGGGAGCAAGTGAAAGGTGGAGAAAAAGGCAAGCATGCTAGTGGCAGAATAAGAGATCCCCCCCCAGGTCCTCCTAAATCAGATTCAGGAGCCAATGGTGGTAGAAAAGCAGAACTATCAAAAGCCAAAAAGGATACTATTATGGTGTTCAATGATATACACAAAAATAAGGTCTTTCAAAAGAAAAGGCGTGCCCAACCTGAACATGGAAAATCTGAGCTTGAAACGACTGAAACTACAAATCCTGCTAAGAAATTAAAGCGTGTAGACATGGAAGATGATGTTACCAAGGGACCCCTCTTAGAAAACATGAGTATTTCACCAAGCTTGAATGTAGTCGATGACAAAGCAGTCAAACAGCCTGTGGCACATGGGAAAAGAGAAATCCTTTTGGCATTAAGAGCCCAAAGTGGTAAAGTTAAATCTGATGCTTTTGCCCAAATAGGTAAAGTGAAATCTAATCTTTCTTCTCAATTAGGTAAGTTTAAACCTGGTACATCTGCCAAGATGAGTAAAGTTGATTGTGATGCATCTGCCCAGACAGTTAAAGTCAAAAGTGATGCTCCTGCACAATGGGGTAACACTAATACTGATGCATCTGAACAAATAAGCAAAGTTAAACTTGATGCATCTGCCGACATTGGCAAAGCTAAACCTGATGCTTCTGATCCAATGAGTAAAGTTAAATCTGATGTTTCAAATGATGAAACTGTGCTGCCTGTATTAAAACGCCGTAAACGGGCAATGGAGGCGATGTGTGACGCTGCTGCTCTCAATTCCGATGACAGAATGGAGAAAAATGCTCTTGAGCTAAATAGTGATTTAGCTTCTATCAATATGAGAGTTTCTATCACCCAACAGCCCAAAAGGCGAAGAGCTGTTTGCCTTTATGATGGCGACAATGAAGATGAAGAAGAAGAACCCAAAACTCCTGTTCATGGAGGTGCTGACAAAAATGTCAGAGCACATGTGTCTGTTTCAGACACTTCCAAGAGAACTAATGTGCACGTTGAAAGTTCTGTTAATCAAGAACACAGAAGTTCTATTAATGCTCAGACAAGTTTGAGGGATTCTACTGGATTAGAGAATAGCCATTCCAAGGAATCATCTTTGCTGATGCAGAACTATCCTCTTTCACCTAGCTGTCCAAAAACTGCAAAGAGGAATGATATTCGTGTCTCTCCAAGTCCTGGCAAATCAGAGTCCGAGCAGATACTGACCAAGGAGGCCAAACCAATCATAACTACCCCTAAGAGGTCTCCTCATCTGCTTCCTGCCACCAAACCAGTTGTGGAACAGCATAAAGCTACCAAGCCCTCCATTAAAGTTTCCACATTGGGCATTCAAAAGAGGGCCCAGGCTGGACCTGGCAAGGTTTCAGGTCCTGTTTTGGATAGTTCAAACACCTCTCAAAATCATGTGCCAAGTCAAAAAAGTAGAGCAGCTTTTTCTGGGGATAGGCCAAAAAGTACTCCTAAAGCAACTTCACAAATGAGTGATCCTACTGTTCCAATGTGTGCTCCATCAGAGTATGATTCTTTTCCTGTTGAAATGTATCTATTTTTACTACATTTTTTGATTCATTTTATAGAGATATTTTCTTGCATAATTGCAGACTGGAAGTTGGTATGGATGATAGAAGCAGCTTTTTGGTCGATTCTAAGACTCTAGATTCTGTTACATCTATGAAACATCTCATTGCTGCTGCTCAAGCAAAAAGGAGACAAGCTCACTCACAACCTTTTCCTCATGGAAACCCTGCTTTTATAGCTCTTAACAGTGCTCAGGGAAGGAGCCCAAGCTCCTCACCGAGCCAAATTTTTTTATTTGGTACTAGCAATGCTGTACAGGCAGATATGCAAGGCTTCTATCATAATACAAATTTAGTTTCTCCATCTTCACATGGTCACCAATCAGCGTCACACAGCCAAGTGGAAGCTGAAGAAATTGAGGAGCAAAGAGTTAGTTCAGGACAGAGGGCTGCTGGAGGTTCATTGAGTGGTGGTACTGAAGCTGCTGTGGCTCGTGATGCTTTTGAAGGGATGATAGAGACTTTATCAAGGACAAAAGAAAGTATTGGACGTGCAACTCGCCTTGCCATTGATTGTGCCAAGTATGGCATTGCAAATGAGGTGGTTTGTTATCCTTCCTTTTATTCTGTTATTTTTCTTGATTGGTTCTCAGAAAAAGAAGAGTTGGTTATTTAAGCTCCATGATTCTTGCTCTTAGTTGTCTTTTCCTCGAAATGTTATTTCCATTATATATTTTTGTAGTTTTATTCATCTCTCTGCAAGAAGGCTGCTTCATATTTTCTTTTCTTTGAGCAAAAAGACTGCTAGATAAATTTGCCCTCCCCTTATATATGGGAATTGTTATGGTTGGGATACAGTTATCCTTTATGGTATTCTTTACATTGCAGTCAGGGGTTCTTTGATGCCCTCTGTATAAAACGAGTTAAAAATTGTCAGGACAGTTATAAAATAAGTTAAACTTAATTCATTTTTTTTTTGATTGACTGATTCTTTAAAAATTAAAAAGCAATCATACCCTTCTTTTGTTTTTATATAAGTAGTTTGTAATGGATTTTTCATTTCCTCATTTTTTGAAGTTTACTTTTTTTCTATCATGATTTTCCTAGGCTCATGATGTTGTTGTTCTCTTGCCACAGTTTAATTGAATCAGCTATGGAAGGGTTCCATGATTTGGTGCTGAACAAGCTAAAATGGTTTTGCAGGTTGTAGAACTTCTAATCCGAAAATTGGAAAGTGAGCCTAGTTTCCACCGCAAAGTGGACTTATTTTTTCTTGTAGATTCCATCACCCAGTGTTCACATAATCAAAAAGGTTGCTTTATCCTACTCAACAAGGACTCTATCAATCTTGCTCTTTCAACCCTTGTATATATTAGAGGATCAAAGAATGTCATTCATTCTGTATCAACAATAATGACAGTTGCCGTGGTTATGTTTCTGATTTTTTTCCTTCATTCAGGTATCGCTGGAGCTTTGTATGTCCCTACGGTGCAAGCAACCTTACCACGCCTTGTTGGTGCTGCTGCTCCACCAGGAGCCAGTGCTCGGGAAAATCGTCGTCAGTGTTTAAAGGTTATTTTCCTTTTTATGTCACCATAGAGCTGGTTTGTTTTCATTAGAATAAAAGTTGATCTATTGTTGCTGTCAGGTTTTAAGGTTGTGGCTTGAGAGGAAAATCTTTCCAGAATCTGTTTTGAGGCACTATATGGATGGTATTGGAGGTTCAAATGATGATGCCTCTGCTGGATTTTCCCTTCGACGTCCATCCCAATCTGAGCGAGCTATAGATGATCCAATCAGGGAAATGGAAGGCATGCATGTAGATGAATATGGCAGGTGTGTTTTCTTCCATTTTTATTAATTTTGTTAGTGGCATATTTCTTGTCCCTTGAGGAAATGTTTGCATGGTCCTACACTGTCATGGAAATTTGATACAGGTATGGTCCATGACATGGTTATATTAAAGAAATAGTTTTAGAATTGGAACATAACATTGGAATCGACTATTTCTGTTGGAAAATGTAATATGCACAAATGCATGTGAATGTTAACACAATTATTGCCTAGGGAATTGAACCGGATCCTAGATATGTGATCTGCAGTGTGCCACTTTATGATAAAAAAACATAGGGAGCCATATATTTTCATGCATTTCTGCTTTATTTTTTTTCCTTACAGAAAGGACTGTATTTATAGAACAGATAAGCATTTGCAATAAAAAAAAAGGGGGGGGGGTTCTAGAATAACTGTCAATCATTGGTTAGTCTTTGCACAATACCATGTTGAGTACTATTGGAGAGTGGAAGCATGTGTTTCCACTTGTGTTCTTTGAATTATATGGCAGTCTTCTTGGAGGCTTTTAGAGGGGATACATTTGATTGGACTCTTCCTCTTTTATCCCAATGCTTCAAGGGTTATACTTTGCTGTCATGTGTTAGATCCATTTCCAATTTGTGGTTTTGGGTTTGATAAGTTGCCTTCTGCTTGTCCCTATTGCTATTATTTATGAAAATTGTAAATTTGACCATAAATCAGCTTTGTTTTTTTTTTTTGTAACTTCACAAAAGAAGGGCAAGTATGATTGCCACAAGTATAAATGAACCACAAGCACAAAATTGACTGAACTTATAACTTTTCACTTAAAACTGAAGTTGATACTCTTAAAGAAATTAAATAATCCTCGAGTATGAGGTGATGTAGCAGATGTTAAGGTGCTAGATGTCATTCCTAGAGCCTAATGTGTAGAAGTATGGAAGACAATTAATACCATAGGTAGTTTTGTATGATTTTGAATACGCATGAGCTTTTGCTCTTTATTTTTGTTTGCTGAAGTCATCTTATTATGTTATGAAACCTTCTGTTATTATCAGTGCAAATTTGTTTAAACCCTCGTGTTTCCATATGGCTTGCCATATTACATGCATTTCTTTGGTCAATAGAGTTTTATTTTTAGATGAAATTTGATTTTGATCAATGGAGAATTTCTTTAAATTTGGGTATTGACTTTAAGATCCATATTGGTTTTCTTGGCTTTGGTACCAGTAATGCCACATTTCAGTTGCCTGGGCTTTTATCTTCTCATGTGTTCGAGGATGATGATGATGATGACTTTCTGAGCAGTCCTTTTAAGGAAGTTAATGTTGTGTTAGGAGTTACAGAATCAACCCATGCTCTAGGAGAGAGAGAAATATTTACTGCGACTGCAAGTGACAGGCGCCATTGCATCTTAGAGGATGTGGATGTTGAACTTGAAATGGAAGATGTGTCTGGACACCCAAAGGATGAAAGACCCTCATCCATAGGTGTTTTTTTTGAAATGGAAGCACAGCCGCATTACTCAGATAGGTTACCAGAACCAGCATTAAATGATTCTGTCCATTTGTTGCCTCTACCAGATGGTTCTCCACCATCGCCTCCTGATTCTCCTCCTCCACCTCCGCCTTTGCCTTCCTCTCCACCGCCGCCGCCGCCGCCACCACCACCTCCACCACTTCCACCTCAACTCTCAACATCTTTGTCACCGCCGCCTCCACCTCCACCTCCACCTCTTCCGTCACAACCACCACCTCCTCTTCCCCCTGTGCCACCTTCAGCTCCTCTGCCTACTGTGGTACCACAACCATCTGTACCAACTCAATCTTCGTTACTAGCAAAACCAATACGACCATCTCAGTCATCTGTACAGTCCTCTCCTCATTTGGCATATCAATCAGCTGTACCTCATGAATACTGTACTACACCCAATGTAAGTATTTTGGCTGTCCATTTACTTACATGTGAATGTGTTAGTTTGTTTATTGTGACCTAAAATTTCTGTTCACAGAGTAATCAAATTGTCCAAATGGCTGGAAGTACTCCTCATGGGAATCACATGTTCTTAAATCCTCAAGCTCCTCAACAAAACCCACATTTTCAGCCAGTTAATGCACCTTTTGCACAAAGACCGCTGCATTCAAACCTACCACAAAATGCATCAGGTCACTTCTCATTCACGACCCCTCCAATTCAGCAGCTTCCTTATCCCCGTCAATACTCTATGCCATCACATCCAGATGGTCGGCCACGATTTTCCACTGATGGGAGGATGCCTTCAAGCGAATATGCAGATAATCATCCTGGTGCATGGATGGGTGGAAGAAATCCATCTTATGCAGGCCCTTCTTTTGGCCAGGAAGGTATGTGCAACTGTGTCCCTGTAATTATAGAACACTTGATCTTGTATTTTTAAATCCTCTTGCTACCTGTGCTCGCGTGCATATGTATTGCTTAGACCTTGATCTTTTTTAGTTTTTTTAAAATAAAATTGAATCAGACAGGAAAGTTACCAATTCATATTTTCTCTGTAATTATACTGAACAGTCTGCACAATCCATTCATGCTCTTATCTGGGTGGGATTGAATGATTATGGTTTGAGGAGGTTATTGTGGATGCTAAACCATATTACAATTGATGAATCAATATTTTATTTTAAAAAGCAAATTAACTTCTTGAAACCTATAATTATGAGAGACAAAATGATAACTTACTGTATACTGTTTCTCTCATTTTAATTCATTATTTTATCTTTAATGCACAATGTCTCTTAATGTAATGATCTTGTATCATTATTTACCATTAATGCTATAGATATCATACTATATATTGAGTTTGCACGTGCTTACTTAAAAAAAAGAAAAGAAAAGAAGAAGAAGAAGAAGTGATGGCAGACGCTTGCTTTCCATCTTTGCTCATGTAGGTTACTTTTCTATGTTGCTTCCCATATTAGTGATTCTTTTGGAGTAACCTTTTTGATTGGATGCTTGATTAAGCGTTCAAGTTATCATTCACTAAGATTTGTGGTCTGGAGAGAAAACATAGTTGTAAGGAAGCTTGATTGATTACATGTTATGAATTTTTTTTTACCAATTTAATTTAGTTTTGTCTTCGCTTTAAAACTTGATACCTAAAGTTCACAATCAGTGCTTTGCAGAGCGAGGATGCAAAATGCTTTTACTAGTTTCTAGCTTGTGCACATTATATGTATTTAAAGTTGTTTGCCGTGCTTATGTGCAAGCATTGCAACTGAACCCGGGAGCTTGTTTATTTCTCATTTGGCATGTTTATGCATGTCCTGCAATGTGACTTTAGGGAAGTGTGTTTTATTTTCTGTGTTTGCTTTGGGATGTACTTTTTCTTTGATACACAGGCTAATAGATCATAAAATTTTTTCCTTGGCAGGTCACTTTCGGCTACCACCTCCAAATAATATGGGTTTTCAGGTTGCTCCCTCCAACAAGGTACCTGCTGGAGCTTCCATTCCAGGTGAGCTTGCTTTGTAAAAGATGGTCTCATTTTGCTCATAAGGGACTTTTGTAGTACTTGAGTAAATTGACCTCCAATTTGAATCTAATAATTGCTGTATTGTTTTAGGTCATGGTGTTACACAGATGTTGCCATGCAGACCAGACATGCCTGCCCTTAACTGCTGGAGGCCAGCATAATAAAGAGCCTGAGGGCATCTTAAGTTTTTGAGTAAGTTCATGTTCCTTCTCATTTGTGTTTTTTGGCTAAATTTCTGAAAAATGTTTATGGTCCTCATAAATTTGCATTCCACTTCATTTCAAGAACAGGTCCTCAGATATTTTGCCATAATTTCTGTCACTTATTGTGATAATTGAACCGAAGTGGCATCAACATTAGCGAATCATCTGTCATGTTTGGTGTGATTATAAGTTGAAGTTTATCCTGTATTTAAAGGGTTTCAAATTCATTTCTTTCCTATAATTTCTCACTAAACTTCTTGTAAAATGTTTTTGATTGATCATTCAGTGCAAATTCTTGTGCAATGGCACCATCTAGGGACTGCAATTATTATGATAGTTTAGTGAAGCTTAGTGCATCTCTCTCTCTACATACATACATACATACATACATATACATATATATATATGATGGGAGGATAAATCTGTGGTTAACTTTTCCAGCTCTGTGATCCTGAAATGAGAAAGTGCGCTTGCGTTATCATGCGCCTCAAGGAAGGTTCCCATTTTGGACAAAATACAACTACCTCTTGAAGGCAGTGTTTGAACCTTGTGGAGACTCTTGGCAGGGCTCTGTATAGTGTAATTTCCTGACAAATGTATCCCAGGAACATCTGCTTCTGAGTGTAGGGCCGTGTTTCTTACTTGGTTAGTACATCTGTTTCTTAACTCTTGTAATTACACTGATGTTAGTATATATAGAGATCTTCTAAACCACAAGTTTGAGAAGTGGTGAATTGATTGATTCTTCTAATGCATAACTTTTTTATCTTGTTTTTCTTCTCTGTATAATATTTTGTTCTGTAAGGTTCATTAATAATACAGCAAATGCATTCACTTTCATTTCCATCTTCCTTCTGTGGGGGGCATGCATGGTTCAATCAGAGAACTGGATGCTCAACTGAATGCCTTTTGGTGCATTGTGTCGCTCATAGAGCTTTTTATTTAGTGAATGTTGGTCTATCATCTACCCATGGCCTTGTGCTTGGGAGAATAATAGACTTATGTAGGACAATTCTGAAGTCCATTTGGTTTCCAAGGCAGTCAAACAGGGCTTCTTTGGTCAATTTTTGATGATGACAAAGAAATTTGATTTGGTTGGGTGTTTCCTTTTATTTTGGAGGTATTGGGACATGGCTGTAAATGAGTGGCTGGGTTATGTTTTTCATGAATTGACCTCTAGATTATTCCTTTTTGTTTTTTATTTTGGTTTGGTTATATTATGTAAATAATTTAACTTACAATTGAAAAAAAATTGTATGATGTGGTGGCAGCATGAAAGTTGCAGGAATCCTTTTTCCCTTTCTACTTTTGTTTCATAGGTGAACTTTTAACCCCCTTTTAATCATAAGTGTCAGCTCCTTTGTTATTTGAGTCCTGCTATAAAAGAAATTTCCATTTAGTTCTATAAGCACCATACTGTTGAAAGGCATTCCAGCTTCAGAGGCAGGTGAGCCTGGAAACCTTAGAGATTCAAAATTCTTTCATGTTTGATAATCAAGTACTCAAATTTCAAGTTTCGCATCTAAAATCAGCAACTTAAATTTGGTCTAGTTGTTAATTAGCTAAATTCATATGTGGGCTGTATCTACTGATGTGAATACTTATGTGTAAACAAACTGATGCGGTATTCACATCAACCAAGTAAAAAATCAAGTGTGGCACTATCTTGAAAAGATTTAGAAATAAAAAATTATGAATAACCAAAAACAAATGAGATCCCAATATAAAACAACGAAGGGAGTAGATTAACACAATGAAGGGAGTAGATTGAAATTGATGCATGGATCATAGCATGAAAAATATGATCTTAAATTTAAACTAACAGACTAACGACTTGCAACATGCGAACCCGAGCTGTGTCTAGTACTTTATCATACTTTTTACCCTTAAATCTCTCAGTTTTTTTTTTTTTTAATTTTTTCCCAGATTCTCTGTTGCTTAACTTCTCTTCAACTCTCTTAAGACCTGACTGCTTCGTGAGGCTTTTGATCAGTGATATCTCTCTCATGTCTTCAATTTTAGTTCATAATCCAATGGTTTGAATAGTGAATGAAAATTGGAAAGGAATACAGGCATGGTTTTACTGTGGTTCAAAATTAGCCATTGAATATTAGGGTGAGCTTCCTTGGTTGGTGTTCCATGAACAGATAATTCTGTTTTTTATTTTATTTTATTTTGCTTTGTGGATCAACAGATGTCGAAGATCATTCTACTAGCAACACATTTCTCTTCTATTGTGTTTCTTTCCCTCAATTTCACAGACTTCATATCTTGTGCAATGCCTGTATTTCTATCTTTTCTTGGGAGACTGATTTGGTTATTGGAACTTGCTGTTTTCTGTTCATACTCTTAATTCTTTTTTCTTCTCCCTCGGGTCTTATATTAGATTCTGGACTTTAGAGGGGTAAATTTTCTTGTAGCTCGCTTTTTTTTAATCTTGCCAGGCCTTCACCTCCTACTTGTTTCCTCTTGGTCATTATATGTGGAAAGCTGATGGAAACTCTTGGTCATTATATGTGGAAAGCTGAGTTTCCATCTCAGATTCAAGCTTTTATCTGGAGAGGTTTTCTCAACAAAATTAAAACTAATGATTTAAGGCCAGCTAGGAAGGCTCACTGTTACTCTTTCTCCTGATATATGTGTTATGGGTGATGGTGGTGGGGAGACTGTAAGCCGCTTCTTCTTTGTCATTCATAGGGGATAAGTGAGGTAGTTTCTTTGGGATTTGCAGGAGACTACGGGTAGTTTCAGGCTCAATGGATGACATTTCTTCTTGATGTTCCTGGAAGGGTTTGCTAAGAACAATGACAGCAAGATCCTTTGCAATCATGCTATTTGTCTGTGGGGTGTGTTATATGGCAGGAGCGGGATGCAATCTTTAGCGACCACTAATTTTGGAGCAGATCTTGCATGGTGAATAGTTCTTTTAGCTTCATTACACTCTTCTGCTCATAAACTCTTTAAGGGAGTCACTAACTGATATCCAAGGAGAATGGAAAGCTCTAGTGTTGCTGAGTTTAGTTAGCTTCTAGTCTCTCGTTCTCTCCACCTTCTGGAAGGTGCCTCATCTTCCTTTTTATAAACCTCTTCTTTATCCAAAACAAACAACAATATATTTTCTTTGCTGATTGATTTAACTGTATGTTAATTTATGATAGATTTAGAATCACTTCTTTGATGTCTTGTTTAATTGCTTAGAGAATTTGTGGAAACTGACCTACTGAAAAGTGTACGTAGAAAACCTTTTAACACTGGGTGATTAGAAATTGTGGTGGTTACAGCTGTGTTCTCCAGAATCAGAGAGTACTGATGGTTTCTTTGGTTGTCATTTATAATCTTAGGTTGTCAAGAAATGTACTCCTTTTAGAATTCACATAATTAGTAAATGGCATTCGCTCCATCTCAGATTCATGCACAGTCAATATATGCAGTGTATGCATCTTGACAAGTGACATCTAACTAAGGTTGAGAACTAAATTTGGACTATTTGATTTGCGAGGCTTAATGACTTTATGTGTTGCTTTTTTTTGTGTGGAGGTAGGCGGATTTGACTATAGACCTATATGTAACACTCTGCCCCTACGTTTGACTACAGTTTGAGCATGATTCTTAAACTCAGTTCTGATTTTGTGCATAGAAGCTGCCTGCTGCAATTTTTCTTGGTAAAGGTGGTGAGTTTCTGCTGTCATTATGGATGCCTCAAATTATCTGTAAATCTTTATTCTTGCAGAAGTGGCTAGAAGTTATGGGCCTCTACCTCTTCTTGATCATGTATATTATAGGACGTTCTCAAGGTCTTTTTGGATCTATGCTCACCCCTGTTCATTTGAATTTTATGTTACTTTTAGCTGGGTGGCTTTAACAACCGAGCTACTCTAGGTCTGTTGACTTTTTTCTTCTGGAATTCCGGGTTAGAGAAAATGTTGCGGACTCTTTCATGCATGTTAATCCAATCTTAGCACCTATTTAACAGCATCACTTGAATGTTGCCATTTATTTTCAAAAATAATTTCACAAAATCTTGCACATTCAGAGTTTGATTTTGTCAGGTGAGATTCCTGTGGAGACCTAGAAGTTAGAAATCATAAGAAGG
>Ga0325405_1004435_pt1 | contig 14341 bp, 9 predicted proteins | sample PopdelMetagenome_21_FD_205663 | JGI IMG/M metagenome (GOLD analysis project Ga0325405, IMG submission 205663) | Populus deltoides microbial communities from Bellville, Georgia, United States - Xylem-Control-R2 | ecosystem: Host-associated > Plants > Phyllosphere > Stem > Wood/Secondary xylem... | reverse complement strand
AAAAAAAAGAAAGAGCACACCAAGGCATCTACGGACTACAAACGCTCAACTTGACTGAAATGCATTTGGCGTGCGTGAGGTGACTGCTCCCTCTCTCCCGCCAAAAAGCTCTTGAAGTCAGTATAAATATTGCCTAGTTCATTGCTCTTTAATTATAGCTCTGCAAAAACCTAATCGAAATCTTCCATTTCTCTTTCGCCCTGCCCCTTCCCCTGCGTCTCCAGATCTCTCTTTGTAACTCTCTCCTCCTTCTTCTTTGTACGTAAATTTGCGTTATCAGAGTAGTTAATGTGATTTGCTACAAACTTTGAAAATTATTTCACTGATCTGCTTTCCACTGTGACTTCTCTTTCGATTAATTTTCATTCAAATCGATTTATAGATAGACAGATAGATATGCAGTGATCCATCGGTGAATTGATGAGGATAAATCAAATGATTAGTAATTGATATTCCTATTCAATTCATTCTAGCTATGCTTCTTGGTATTAACATAAATTCAATATTGTTTCTTTACTTTCAATTTGTTCTAATTGATCGATCTAGGGTTATGTATTTGCTACTAATTCACGAGTTGTTTTTTTTTTCTTTTGATTTTTTTTCCAGAAATTAGGATCACCAAGGAAAGGACTAGTTGTTCGATAATGGATTCGTATACGCTCAAGTCCGTGTCAGATCTGCCACCGCCCTTTCGTTCGATTTTTAGCTTCAGGTACCAATCGTATTGATTTAGGTTAGTTGCAGGTTGCCAATCCTTACAGCTTGTTTTTTGTTGGCCTTGGTTTTATCAATTTCTAGATGAAAATGCTACCGATGGAATCGATCAGTTGAACGAAAATCATGTGATTAGTACGGAATTGCAACTTCTGATATTGTTGGTGTAAAATGACCTAAGTAGTTGCCGCGTATTGATATTGTTACTCCATTATTTCTGTTGCGAGACAAATGGAAGAGGAATCAATTACAGATATTCTGTTTTTGTTTCTTATACGTGCAGGTATTTTAATTCATTGCAAAGTGAATGTTTCCCTGTCTGCTACCATTCAGATGTAAACATGGTGATCTCAGCCCCAACCGGTAGTGGTAAAACAGTGCTCTTTGAATTGTGCATACTGAGGCTTCTGTCAAGGTTTATCTCTGAAGGGAGGTTTGTGCATGTCAAAGGAATGCTAAAAACAGTAAGTATCCAAATAAAATGACAAAAATAAGGTTCAATGACTCCATTTCGAAATTCAATAAATACACTACACAAATGATTTCGTGATCCTGAATTCTATATAAGTCACCTTTGATTTTTCCTATTCCTCTGTTTAATGTATGGTTTCATTCTAACCGGGAAAGTGGTTCACTGTTTTTTTTTTTTTTTTTTATCAAGAGGATAATATATGCTTACTTTCCTCGTTCATTATCCTAGACTAGGTGTTTCCATGCTTTCTTTATCAAGATAGTCCATGCTTTTCTTCCTGGTTCATTAGTTACCACTTGTTTACCTCTTTTCATGTCATATGAAGATCTACATAGCCCCATCTAAGGCTTTAGTTCAAGAAAAACTCCGTGATTGGACTCAGAAGTTTGGATCACTGGGGATAAATTGCCTGGAGCTGACTGGTGACAATGAATTCTACAACACAAGGACTATACAAGAAGCAGACATTATTCTAACTACTCCTGAGGTCAGTATGCAATGATATGAAGAGCTGCCATTCCACCATTATTTCAAGAAAGAAAAAAAAAAGCAGCATGCAAGTAAATACCATGCAAAACTGCAGATATGCACACACAGATGCTTGCATGCATGCATATGCTGGCCTCAAATGAAGAATGCCTTGCTATAATTGTTTGGCTTTGGCCGCCTACTTCAAGCCTTCATGTTCTCATTGAAAATTCTTTGATTCAGCAGTTTGTTTTACCATTTTCATATTCAGCACCATCTAGAACCATTTTGCGCTGTTTTTCCTCATTTGGCCTCTGTTCACTGTCCATGTGTACACGTTTCTGAAATTTCTTAAAATACATATTGCATTCAAGTTATTTCTTTTTCGTTTTCTTTTGAATTCCCCTGTACTGGTTTTATTTGATCAATACCTTTGGAAAATGATTGAATGCATTTTCTATTCCTTTATATAGAAATTTGATTCTGTCACTCGGTATCGCATAAAGGATGGTGGCTTGAGCTTTTTCAGTGACATTGGCCTGCTTCTTATTGATGAAGTTCACCTACTGAATGATCCTCGTGGAGCTGCTTTAGAGGCAATTGTTAGTAGAATAAAGATGCTTGCTCACAATCCTGAAATGAAATCAAGTCCTCTATCTTGTGTTCGTTTTTTAGCAGTTTCAGCAACAATTCCAAATATCGAGGATCTTGGTATATCTAACACTGTATTGTTGTTGTTTGTCAAAGAGTTAAAATGAGTTCCATTAGTATTTATCTACAGACATTAAGAACAAAACAACTGCTGATTCATTTAACAATTTACTAATGGTATATGATGATTACAGCTGAGTGGCTTAATGTTCCAGTCCAAGGTATTAAAAGGTACCTTTACACTATTCCATGTCAACTATTATTCTTCCATTAAGCATATGTTTATTTCAACTAGCTTTCTAATGCCTTGGCAGGTTTGGAGAAGAAATGAGGCCTGTAAAGTTGACAACCAAAGTTTTTGGTATACTTGAATGTCTCATTTCGAATTTAGTTTCTCATCAATCATGTTAGCATACTTTCCCTCATGATCACATGGCTAAGATATACATTATAATAGGATGGTTTACATTTCTCATTTCACCATTTTAGTTGCATAGGATTTTGTAGATTTAATAATGGAGGACGAACAATCAACCACATATAGCATTATTATACTGTATTCTCATCATTATTGTGATGTCCTTCTGCAGGCTATGCTCCCGCAAAAAATGATTTTCTATTTGAAAAGGTGTCTGCCTACTCATTGGACTGAAGTTCTGGCCAATTAAAATTTTTTATTTCTTTTGCTATTACAATGGATTTGAAAATGAAAATGTAAAAAATTCTGGGAAATTTTCTCTCATCTTTCTGATGGATTGTTTTTCTCTTATATCCAGCGCCTTCAAAACTATATTTTTGGTAAGTGGAAACATTTGCACAAATTTTATCAAGTGTTCATTTAAGTTTGTGTTTTTCATCTGAATTTTCAATCTCCAAAGAGATCACCCTGACACCTGTGCTTATAAGTGATATTCAGATATTCTGATGCACTATTCAAGAGGGAAATCTGCTCTAGTATTTTGCTCGACAAGGAAAGGGGCACAGGAAGCAGCATTGAAACTATCTCAGACAGCAATGACCTTTGGTTATTCGAATCCTTTCATTAAAGACAAAGAACAGCAGGAAAGGCTAAGGGAAGCTTCACTTTCATGCAGCGACAAGCAACTGCAGTCTTATATCCTATATGGTGGTATGGGGCTAGTCTGTTCTGTTATAATGTACCCCAATATCATGATTCTTTAAGCTGGTCTTGAATACTGTAATTTTATTTAACAACTGGCATGCTTGCAGTTGGTTATCACAATGGTGGGCTTTGCCTGAAAGATCGGAGCCTTATTGAGGGTCTGTTTCTTAAGGGTGATATTAAAATTCTGTGCACCACAAACACCCTTGCTCATGGAATCAACTTACCAGCACATACAGTAGTCATAAAATCAACACAACACTTGTAAGTCAAGAAGATTTACTAGAAATCCTCATCTTCTAGTATAAATTAAGAGATCAAGAGATATAATATCTCTTTTTGTACTTGGATTCATCAAAAACTTGTATTTTGTGACAGCAACAAGGAAAAAGGTCTTTATATGGAATATGATCGTTCCATGATACAACAGGTATGTAACTTCTTTTGATACATCCTAACACTAGTCTATGATTTTACTTTCTGCTCAGGTATCAATTACACACATAAAGTTGTCCAATGATGCCTTTCTCTTTTGATTTCAAATGATACTTACTGGAAAGATACTCTTGTCAATTCTAACATGTGAGAAGGTAAAATGTCATAAAAAAGAAGATATGTTGTGGATGAGATACTCATTCAGTCATATTAACCATGCCTGACTCCTTTATGAGGAAAAAAAAATTGTGTTTGTAAATCCATCAACTAAAATTTTAAAGTATCATGCAGATGTGTGGGAGGGCAGGTCGGCCACCATTTGATGATACAGGGATGGTTATAATCATGACAAGAAGAGAAACAGTAATCCAATACTTTTTATTCTCTCTCTTTTGCATGTTTGGTGCTTCTTTATTATTGAATTTTCTTCTAGTTGATGTGAGAATTGTCTGTCCTGTCTGAATTTTCCTTCTGTTCTGATTATTACCTCAGGTTCATTTGTATGAAAATCTCTTGAGTGGATGTGAAATGGTGGAATCACAGTATGTTTATAACCTTTAATATCATACTGGATCTGTTTCTCTGAACAGTGTTGCAGACTATAAAAATCATGCATTCTTCTATCAGATCACTAACTTTTCTTGTTCCTGGAGATTGCTTTCATGTGTGACAGAGCACTTGACTGCAGAGATAGTACAGTTGACTGTTTCTGATATTGCACGGGCAATTGAATGGATGAAGTGCTCGTACTTGTACGTTAGGATAAAAAAGGCATGCATTTCTAGGCCTCATAAAAAATAGCACGTGGGCAGTCTTTGCCATTTAACAGATTTGAAACTTCGATGAATTTTCAGAACCCTGAGCATTATGCTGTTAAGAAAGGAATTTCTAGAGACCGCATAGAAAAGCAAATGCAAGGTACTGTTCTTAGGTACTGGTAGATTCCCCCCCTCCCTCTCTTAACTATGCAATTCCATGCCAGAGATTACTGTTCAGAAAGTTAACGAGTTATCACACCACCAAATGATCTGGACTGACAAAGACGGTTTTCTACTGAAGCCACTAGGTACTTTAAATTCATATAGCCAGATATTTCACTTCTTTTTTTTTTTTACAATTGAATTCCTAATTTTTCATTTTTGATCCTTCAGAGCCCGGACGGTTGATGACCAGGTACTATTTGAAATTCAACACAATGAAGCATGTCATGCAGACCCCAGAAAACTGCAGCTTGGAAGATGCACTTAATGTTATATGCCATGCCGAGGAAATTGCATGTATGTATACTTGTCCAATAGCTGTTTTTCCTACCCCAACTTCGAATAGTTAACATTAGAATGATAACATTTACTTATGCTGAAAATGAAGGGATACAACTTAGACGCAATGAGAAAAAGCTTCTGAATGATATCAACATTGATAAAGATTGTCGAATTCGGTTTCACATCAATGGGGATAAGCAGAAACGGAAAAAGCGTATTCAAACTAGAGAGGAGAAGATATTTGTTTTGGCAAATGACTGCTTGACTGGGGATCCTTCTGTTCATGATTTATCCCTAACCCAGGTTTCTTTTCTGTCAGTCATTTAAAAGGTTTTTGCTTTATTATCTTAAGCTGGAAGCCTTACTGATGAGACTATACTCTGGTGGTTGTAACTAGGACATGAATTCTATAAGTTCGAATGGGTGTAGAATTGCTAAGTGCATGAAAGAGTACTTTATTTTCAAAAGGAATTACAAAGGAGCCATCAACTCAACCCTTCTAGCAAAATCATTGTATCAGAAACTCTGGGATGATAGTCCATACTTGCTGAAGCAATTACCTGGCATTGGAATGGTGACTGCTAAGGTTAATTTACTTTACTGCAATTTGGAGGCTCGTTTCATCATCTTTTGGTGAAATTGATAAAATAAAAAAAACCTTCTGATTTCTAATTCCCTTGTATGTTAAATTTTTGCTGACCATCCATATTTCTACCTTCAGGCTCTACATTCAATGGGAATTAAATCATTTGACACGCTAGCTGAAGCTGATCCAAGGAGAATAGAGATTCTCACTGGCCGTAAATTCCCCTTTGGGAACCACATCAAGGACTCTCTCCTATCATTACCTCCGAAAGTCAATATGAGTATTGAGGAAAATGAGTGCCATAGGCGAGGCATGTCTAAGTTTGTTGTGACATTGACTAGGCTATCACAACCACTCCAGTCATCTAAACGACATTATGCTGATATGGTATGTTTCCAGAATGCATATGCTTCATTTTCTTTAAACCTAATGGAAGCGGTGCCAATTGCACTGCAATAAAAAAAAAAAAAAAAAGCACAGCTAAGAATTGTTTGTCTTCCTGATTGTTAGGTCAGAAGAAATTAACATTAACACTATATATATATATATATATATATATATATATATATATATATATATATATATATATTTTTTTTTTTATTTGTTAAGATTGTCGGTACAGAAGAAGATAACCTGATTCACTTTCATGAGAAAATAAGGTAATGTGTTCTTTTCATTGATTCAGTAATTGGATATTACCGCGTCATTCAAGCACAATACCAACATTGATATCTCCTAAACAGCTGCTTTAAAAAATCACGTGTTCCTCTATTTTAGTCTGGAAAAGCTAAATGTTCTTTGCAGAATCGATTCTTCTAATCTTTTAGCTTAGCAATCCCTCATCATATGCTTGCTTTTTCATGAGCACGTTGTCACCTGCATGCTTGCTTTATCCCAATTGGTTGCTGCAGAGTGGATGAGTTCTCAAGGTACGCGGATTTAAACTCCAGGCTCCTTTCATATTGATATTCATTAATGTAGTCTAAGCAAATGTATTAAGCAGGCTTGTGAAATCAATAATTATGAAATTTTTTGAACATTACATTGGAGAGGGAAAAAAATTATAATTCCTTCACTTCTATTTAATTACAAGTATTGATATGAGCAGAAATATCTTTAAACTTTGCAAAGCTGCAATAACATTTACTATAAAAACTACCTCCCTCCGGAAGAATGAGAAGGCCACAACACTAATTAAAGCATATCGCTAATTTTTGGGAAAAGTTACTTCACTGCTCAAAGTGAGTGTTTAGTCAACTTGTTGTACTATTAGAAGCTTAGATCGTTTGTCTTTCACTGCAGCCCCTATAGTGCAACAATTCTCCTGTCAATCCCGCAACAGAAAAAGCTGACGTTGAAGGCTAATCTTATTTTTGAAGAATACAGTAATCGCAATTTTGATATGTCATTTCTTTTGTTTTTTTACTTGGTTGACCACGGAGTTGATTTGGAGAGTTTTATCGTTCATGCAGTTGGTCTTGATTTCCACCAAAAACTTCTATTGATGAAGGAAAGCAATCCAGAAACAAACAAAAACAGATGCAAGCAGCCTTCCCTGTTTCCTCCACCTGGGGATGTTTGTGTCATAGAAGACGAAAGTGAAACGACATCTTATGGTCCAGCTGAAATGCTTTGCAATTTGACAAAATCTAAAACAATAAACAATTCAATGTAAGTAGTTTTTCCAATATAAAAGCTTCTTTCCATCTATTTGATACCATGGAACTTCTTACATGTTTCTTTGTCCATGTTTATTCTGCATTACTAAACCATATGGTTTCTCTATCCCAGGCCAAGTTTCAAACTCATTGATGAGGATTTGGAATTGGGAATTGGTATAGCTTGCAGACTATTAATTATTTTTTTTGCATTTATGTGACTATCTCTTCTGATTTTCACTGACAATTTCTACCCTGAAATACAGAAGGCGAGCCTGGTTTCGAAATCCAAAATGACAGTTGTAAAATCATATCTGAACAAACGATATTTGAGCACATACGTGAAAAGGCCAAGAACTTCCCTCTCTTGACTTCTTCAAGCAATGTTTGTTCTCCATCATCAGATGCCATGCTCCTCACAAGAAAACGTCCCCGTGACAAGGCCATTGAACTTGATAGTGCACCGAATGCTACGGAAGGGACAGAAGGAAGCAAAATCTCACTAGCTTTGCTCAATGTGACTTCAGAACAAGGAGAGAGAGAACAGTATGGACATGATAGCAACAAGCTTCTGACTCCGAAGCATCACACTAGCCCCGGAAGGTTTGTTGCAGCCCTTGTGGATGATTCAGGTGCACCTTTGACCAGATGATAGTGTTTAATAATCCTTTCTTTTTCCTTTTTAATCATCCTTTTTCCTCTTCTCAATGATTTACTTTCATTATTCAAGGTGGGCTTCCTTCTAAATCTGAAACAAGTGGGCTCAATGGTCCAACACAAGATACAATATTTGATCACATAAGGAAAAAAGCCCAGTATTTTCCAGCGTTGTCAAGAACCTTGCAGTTTGACTCTGTAGCTGAGACAAAGGAATACTCGTTTGAGAATCAACCTGACTTTTGCATTGCTGCTTCGCAAGGTTTGAAAGAGGTGAATACTGATAGATCTACCGGAGATACCATAGTCATTTCAGATTCGGAAACCAGGAGAGGCATAGATGCATCCAGTACAGAGCCAGGATCAAGGGTTAAAGATGATAAATTTTCTCGGAGTCCCCATGGAGAGCGCGGAAGTTCGAGCGCTCCTCCGAGAGTCTCGTGCATCAACACTGATCCGTCTTCTATCGAAATGTTACCTTTTGACATTTCTATGATAAAACATAACACGCGGCTAGCAGGCTCAAGAAACTCCACGGCGTATGGCAGGAAGAAGCAGTCTTCTCCAAACGGATCCAAAAGACACTGCTGCTCATTGGAAATGGCTGGTAAAAATAGGGAAGTGGACTCATTTCTTGGGTTTACGAGTGTCTTTTCATTTCTCTGATTCAAGTGCAGGATGAATACCTGTTACAAAATCTTGGCACGCTGGACGAGTGTTTTTTTTTTTACATGCCTGGATACATAAATATTTTTAACATGCTATTTGAAATTCTTGTAATTGAATTTGATTTTTAAATGAATTCTCCTTGTGTTTGATATCCTTTTTAAGAATATTGATTTGAATTACAAATGAAGTTTAAATTATAAAAAATAAGCAAAAATAAACTCATTTAATTTACTAAAATAATTCCAAATTAAAAATATTATAAAAAATATACACCTCTCTCTGCAACTTAATTCTGGCCAAATCTCTATTGAACGTCTTAGGATATGTTTGGTATTGTACTAGTTTTTATAATTATGGTTTAAAAACTTTTAATTATAATTGGTTTGATAAAATATATGTTTGATTAAAATTATAGTTTAAATTAATGTTGAATAAAAAAATAATTTAAGAGTGTTTGGTTAAAATTATGTTTGAAAATAATTTTGAAAATAAAATTACTAAAAAAATACATGTATTAATTTTATAGTTTTTGAGTTAAAGTATCAGAGATTGAATTATTAATAGTCTTCGACTATCTACTGTGTTTGGGTGGAATGTTTCATCCAGGCTGGCAGCAAATAGGGAGGGAGTCTTGTGCCATGGAGAGAAAAAAAATGAAGGGGTTTTAAAGGGAGAATGAGATAAATAGTGGGGTTTGAAGGAGGGATTTAAAGAGATGAATATATTTAAGCTATTGTCTCTACCGACAGAAACCATCAAATAACCATGCAGTGACCTTCCACCTTTCCCTTATTGATTGAAAAAAAAAAAAAAACGCAATAAACCCAAATAAAATAAGAAATTCATGCAATTGAATAATCCACCAGCCTCGCCCGTAATCTGCTGGCACTGGACTTCAGACCAAAACCATCATGTGCGGGGTTTGAGACAGATGAAGAGAGAAGATTGAAAAGAGATTGAATAATCTATTAAACGATTGCGAGTCATGGCAGATATATGTCATACTCATTCACTTAATTAGAACTAGTCATGCCCAAAACTTAAGGTATCTATATTGTCTTTTCTTTAAAATATTATAAAATGTTATTTTAGTAATTCCTCAATTAAATTATATGGACGACAGAAAAAAAAAACTATTTGATATTTCAGGTATTATTTATTTTGTATATGAAAAATAAATAAAGACCAACTTTGCTAAATTTGCAGCTCTAATCTCCTTTTTTTTTTTTAGTAACCCTAAAACCCTTTTTTTAATTCAAGCCTTCTATATCCAAATTAATGACTAATTTATTAAAATTTGTTAATGAAAGAAAAAAAATTCAAAAACAAAGGACTAAAGTGTAAAACAAGGAAAAATCCCATGGTTAATCTCAAAATCGCTAGGAAATTTTTTGTTCAGTCCACTTACCTTTTATTTTCTTACTCTGCAGTCTTTTTAGTTTTTTCAATTTTATTTTAGTTCAAAAATTAATTTTTATTAACATTGTAGTCTTTAAGTTCGAGAGAAGAGAAGAAGTAACCTAAAAACGACAAATGAGAGAGAAAGTTGGTGAATGATTACTTTTCAGTAAAGTAACTTCTCATTCTTTATGTCAACATGTTTCATTTGACGAAGAGAGTTCAATGATGATATTTTTTTTCCTATAAATATGTCTTAAAAAGTAGATCGAATTCCATTTACATTTTCTTGATTCAAATGATTTTTATTTTTTGAGTGGTTTTAGGGTGTTTTGGGGTTGGTGGGTGATTTATGGAGGGTATTATGATTTTTTTTTCTAAGATATTTTAGGTGAAATTGAGTTGAAAATTTGATTTTTAAATCGAAAACCCCCTACCTAATTTTTTAGCAACTACAGTGGTGGCTAAATTTTGGGTAATAGCCTCATAAACATCAAGTCACCCACCGCTACAGGTGACATGCTACCTACTTAATTAAAAAAAAATAGAAGCAGACAAAGCGTCTTCAGTTTCTAAGGCAAAAACAAATTGTTTCTGTTATAAAAATTTTAAAAATAAAATAGGAAAATTGGTGCAAAACATTTGCATGTGTATTTATATTTTATTTCTTCTATGAAGATTAGTTTATCTCTTTAATATTTAATATTTAATTAGTTTAACAACTCGTTTTGATTTATTAGTTCATATGTTTCTAATTTGTTTTATAAAGCATAAATAACTTTTTTTATGTTTTGGTTTGCTTTCTATAAGGTTATCGTGGTTTTAAATAAACATTCTAGCATTGAGTTAATGCTCTATTTTTTTAGTATCAATTTTTTTATCATATAATTAAATATAAAATAGTTTTTTAAAAAACAAAGTTATTAAACTAGTTGAGTCTATAACATGAGTCAAGGATTTAGTGGGTTAACCTTGATCGATCTAATACATCACCATCTTAATTTTTTTTTTTAATAAATGTCATCTTATGATTTTTTTTTAAAAAAAAACTACATTTTTATTGGTTGTTTAGGTTGTCTTTGGACAAGACAAGTCGCCTTAGTCACGTTGGACAACTCCTAGATCATCCTGGCGGGTCGACCTAAGACTAGGGATGACTCGAGGCTGGACCAATCTAGGATGAAAAGAAAAACAGAAAAAAAACAGCTAACTTGATAAAAAAAACACCCAATTTGAGTTGATGACTTGGTTGACTCTAGTTTTTCCTAATCAAAACCTGGTCATCTACCCATTTACTCCTTTTTTTTTGTCAAGATGTTGTCATTTCAATTCTTTTTTTTAAAAAAGAAGTTGGGTTGACTACGGCCTCATCTCAAGTCGATCATCTCGATCCATGACCTGAGACTTGCCTCGAGTTGACCCTTCCAACTCATGACTCGGGTTTTACCTCAAGTTAATCTTCAAGCTGAGTTTTAAAACTATGCTCCAAGTTGGTATGATTTGAAGCGCAAGCTAGACAATGCCAATCAAGAGGTTTCCAAGTTGACTCATTACGCTAGGTTTAATGACATTATCAAAAACATTCTGACTATCTAGATGTATAACATGCAACATGGTGCGAGCCAATTATGTAGAAAATGTTAATGTATAAAAGAAATGCTAGTGAATAGTAGAAATCATAAGTAATTAAAAAATTACTAGCCTTGGTTCCCGCACTTCATCGAGGGGCTGAATTTATTCTATTTTTTTGCAAAAAGAACGATGTTCAGATGCTGAAATGAGGTATAAAAAAGGACATAAAAAAGCATCATGACAAACTTGCAACCATGATAATCAGGTTTGAGTCGAATCGAGATATTCCGCCAAACCCATAAACCAGATCATTAGATTGGAATAATCTGATAAAAAAATAAAGAGAATTATAAAGTTTTTTTTTATAAAAAAAACCGTGTACCCAATCTAGATAAACCGTGAAGTTCAAATCTCAATTAATCAAATATTGAAGGATGAAATTGAAAAAAGAATTTTAATTATATAAAAGAATTAAAAACAATAGCAACTAAAGAATGAGGATCAAAATAAATATACAAAATAAAATTTTTATTTAATTGAATGGTTAAATTGAAAAGAAAAGTTAATTTAGTAAAAGGATCAAAAAAATCCAAAGAATGATGGTCAAAATTGACATAAAAAATAAAAATAATGTTTTGATTAAAGGGTGAAATCGAAAAGAATAATAAATCTTACAAAAGAGCTAAGAAATAAAATTAGAAGTAAAAAAAATAAGGACCAAATAGAAACATATAATACTATAAATTTGAATTGAAGGATTATATTGAAAACCAATAAAACTTTTACCAAAAGGCCAAGGTAAAAAATTAGAAATTCAAAGAATGAGGATCAAATTAGATAATATAATATTTGGTAAATTGAGATTAAAAGATGAAATTGAATACAAATAAAACTTCTAAAAAAAGTCCAAGAAAAAAAATCAAAAGAATAAAGATTAAAATTGAAATACTAACAATCAAGAGAGCTAGGTTGTAATTTTTAGGGTAAGAAAGAGAAAAAAATAAAAAAATAAAGATTCACTGATGATAAACTGGACTATCACCAAATACACGCGCCATACTAAAAGGATGAGGGAAGGGCAACAGTTCCAACAACATGACAGAAAGACATCTTTAGATGCTGGGAAGTGCCCCATGAGCTGGCAGAAGGGCATCCTAAATGGCATTCACGCAGACACGTGTGAGTTCTTCCAGGGTCTTTAGAAAACATGTACAAAGTCATCCAACAGCCAAATTCAACTTCCACAACAACGTTTTAATCCTCACAACATTGCCTCTATTCTTGAACAACACGTGTGGCTAAAATATATCGGATTTTGCACTAGTTTTCGTTTCTATTTTTCCTTCCTTCTTTCGTCTTTTTTTCTCTGTTACAGAGCCAACCCCTGCACTTTTTTAAAGTAGCTCTTCAATTCATTTTTCTTTCAAATTTGGTCTTTGTTCTTTTTGTTGTTATTTTTTTTAGATTATCCATAGAATTGGAATTTGCTTTCAATTTAATCCTCCTTTGGTTTTTTTAACTTTTAGATTCGATCCCCATTCTTTTTATTTCATTTTAAAAAAATTACTCTCTTAATTAAACTATATTTTCAATTGCATCCCTCAATATTTTATATCATTCTCTTAATTGGATAATTTTTTCAATTGCATCCTTTAATATTTTAGTTCATTTTATTTTATGTCAGATTTGGTCCTTAATATATTTTAATTGATATTTATTTTATTTTTAATTCTTTTTTATTGGAATTTTTTTTATTTCATCCCTCAACATTTTATTGATCAGGGTTTCATTAATCTTTCGGGTCACGAGTTCAAAAGATTAGATTGAGTTAGCTTATATTTTTTTTTTCAAGTTCTTTTTAACAATTGATTTATGGTGGGACCGTTTTTCTATAAAGTTATTTTGATCTCATGTGTCAGGTCATGAGTTTTGCATGTTAACTTAGCTTTGCCCGGTGCAATCCTAAAATTCTTGAGGGAATGTTTGGTTTCTAGATTCAAATTATGTGTAAGGATAAAAAAAATACTCCATATTAGTAGTATTTTTTTAACTTAAATGAACTACGTACGTAATTGTTAAGCCAAGACTTATTAAATGATAGAATTTCGAGGGTTTGAAAGACAATCATTCAAAACTCCTTGAGGTAAGAAATCATTTACAGGTCCCAATATTTTGAAAGATCCCAATAATAATTAATATACTAAAATTAACTAATTAAAAACAAAAACAATCTTTCAGACACTTTTGTGAATTTGGAAATGTAAAATGACTTTTAAGAGAAAAAAAAGTCATAAATTTCATCAAATAGATTATGGATTTTAGCCTTCGAACAGATCTGAAAGCTAAGCATCTCAGCTGTGTGGAACAAAATGCCGACAACGCTTGCTGTGTCAAAAAGAAGAAGAAGAAGATAATGGCCTCGAAAATCAAACCCGCTTTATATTTTTATATTTTAAAAATATTTATAGACAAATAAATTTTTTATTTTTTTTATTTCAAGTTTTTTTTTTAATTATTTTATTATGTTAATATTAAAATTAAATTTTAAAACTAAAAAAATTATTTTAATACATTTCTAAAAACAAATATATTAAAAGACAACTACTACCTGTATAAAAAAGATTCAATGATAATGAATTTTAATGGGTGTAGCTTAATTGGTCAAGCCTTATGTTT
>Ga0325405_1004432_pt1 | contig 14348 bp, 6 predicted proteins | sample PopdelMetagenome_21_FD_205663 | JGI IMG/M metagenome (GOLD analysis project Ga0325405, IMG submission 205663) | Populus deltoides microbial communities from Bellville, Georgia, United States - Xylem-Control-R2 | ecosystem: Host-associated > Plants > Phyllosphere > Stem > Wood/Secondary xylem... | reverse complement strand
CCCTTTTCATTTTCTTACTTCCTTTCACTTGTTTTCCTCTTAATTTTGCGTTTAAAAAACTTAATCCTCACAAACTCTCAAGACTTTCCCTTTGATTTCTTGTTTTCTAAAGATTTCTAAGATTTTTTCTAGAATTTCTCCAAGTTTCTCTCATTCACTTAATCCTAAGATTTATTTCGCTGAATTTAAACTAGGGATATTGAATTTTATTATACTTCATTTCATGGTAATTCTTTCGTTATTTATTTATCCCATTAGATTTTAATTCATATTTCTGTTTTTTTTATTTTTCACAATTTATTTTTTAAAAACCCATACATAAACATTTTATTCTAACTTCTCTTATCTATCATCATCTCCATGAGTTAAATATTCCTTTTACACACTTAGCATAATATTTCCTTCATCAATTAATTTTTTTTTTCCAAGGGTTGACAACTTGGATCAAGGGATTTACAGTTATCTAGCTTGGGATCTTGGTATACGGTGGTTAATTTTGGAGTCGGTTTCTATGCTGATCATCAATTTAATCACGAAGCAGCGTAACAAAGTGGATGCTAACTACACTACGGTTAATAGAGCGAAGGAGATCCTGTCCAGGAAATGCGATGTTAGAGCTCAACACATAGTTAAAGAGGCCAATACAGTAGTAGATTGGTTAGCAAACTTTGGTTTGATGAAATGTCCATATAGTAAGGACAATTGGATTATAGATGGCCCAACCATGGGTTTATTTTCAATTTTGTATTATGATTTTATTGAATCCTATTAACTCTATTAATCTAATTATGGTCGTTAAGCCCTGATTTTCAACAAAAAAAAAATAGAGAAAAAGTGAAAGAAAAAATTAATTTATATTTTTTTATAAAAAAAAAACTTAACAAGTTTTTAATTGGGCTAACTGGATTATAGATCAATTTAAATTTTTTATTAAATTAAGTTAAGTCAATTATTTTTTTTTAATCTAAATTGATTTAGGTCTCAGGTTGCATAACTTTACATTGGACTTTGTTCATGTTTCTCGTCGAGCTACCAAAGCCTATAAGCCTTGGCCTTTCTTTCGTTTTCTTTCACTTTTCTCCTTGACCTCTAGTATACTTCCAAAGTGCTTTTAAAATCATCCCGACTCCTGAGCCGAAGGGGGGGAAAATGTGCTATGAATCTTTCACCGTACTGTTACTATAGTGTCTATTGACTTATTAATTTTTTAGGGCGTAACACCCATTAAAAGGTTATAGTGATCTGCTCCTTGTTCCTTCAGGAAAAAGCAATGAAACATTGTTGATGACGCATACCAGGCACCAGCAATTGCACGAGCAAAAGAGGAAAACTCAACTCTAAATAAAATAAAATAAAAATACAAGAAAAGTATTAAAGATTTTGAAATCATGGTACAGATCTTGTACTTCTGCTCTCACAGTGGTTTGGCCCTTCGTTTTGTACGTGTTTTGTTGTTGACATTGCCTCAATTCTCCACCAGTCCAATTCAATGCTTATGACCCAGAGCAGCAACATTGCGAATACTTAGAAACCCTTTGTGGAAAGAATTTAATATTTTATTGATTTCTCTAAAAATTAGTTGGTTAGACTAGACTACGAATTGTCCGTATTTCACATTGGGATTTTCTAATTCGCACTCCACTGTTAATATTTAGAAAGAAAAAAAAATGGGGGGGGGGGGGGGGGGGGTTATATTTCCCTGTCGAGGAAATCATCAAAGTCATTTTCTTGAGAAATATAACCTTTTTTGTTTTTTTGGGGTTCCTCGAGACTTCTTCGTGTCTAACGTGAGTACAAGTATGCGATAATGTTTTCTATCATGTACTAGTCGCTTTTGTTTTCTGTGCACGCAACATAGAAGAGAAATTAAGGAATAAACACATAAATGTGAAAGACTGTATCTTATTTTTATTGACTTTTTCCTTTTGAATTATGCACATTAATCTCCAATATATATCCTTAATTATAACAAGGGAGGGGAAAGGAAGAGTTGATTACTTGAAAAATCTTGCTAAGATAGTAGAGAAGAAAGGAAGATCAGAGCAGCATGCATGAAAACAAAAACAAAAGGAAAAAAAGAATCCCTTGCCTGTTTTTTTTTTTTTTTCACTGTCATGATTTTTGCCAAACTATGAAGATTGGAACAAGACAATTTTTATTTTCATTCTAAGAACATGATCCATCAAATAAGGATTCAGCAAGGGTAATGGTGCCTTTAAGTCATATTGGAATTTCATCTCTTACCAGTTAAGATCTGTCTCTTTCATTTTATTTTGTTTGAAATGTATGAATCCCCTTTTGATCTGAACACCTTTACAGCTTAGACTGGTGTGCCTTTTCTCCTAAGATTTAATCACGCCAATCAGCTTGGACGGTGGAACTTCCTTTCTGACTAACCATCATCAGAGCACCTTCCCCGCAAGTCTCCACTTTTGCTGATCTTTTTAATTGCAGTGATTGTTTTCTACTGCATGCGTGCGGTGCAAATTAATATAATTAATTTCTTTAGTCAATCCTACAAAATTTCCTCAGCGGAGCCTTTCCTCGGATGTCCGTTGACTTAGCTACAAATTTTGAAAGAGAATTCAATGACCAGGACATGCAAAACACAAAAAAAAGAAAAAAGAAATGAAAAGGAAGAAGAAGAATACTTCTCGTGAGAGACACTAGCTGTTTTCTTTGCATGCAGTTAATTTAATTCCATTGTATGGTATCGAATATCTATCTACTGCTTACCTTTACACATTTGACATTAATGCTATCCTGCCCAATTGTCAACATGGTTTTCTCACTGCCAGATGCCCGGCCCCTCGCACTCAATGAAACAGGCAGCATATAGTGTGATTTCATAGGACAAAAGCCTAGCACCGACAGTCGACTAGATTGTCAACCAGCATGTCGTCTCTAGACAATAACTATCTTGTAAGAAATATTATAAACCATACGATAAAGTAGGACCAGATAAATCAAAGTAATTAACACTTGGGGGTTAAAGAAAGATTTTTCCTTATCTTTGAAGTCTTTTAATATAGGTATATGGTAGCTGATTTTCAACCTGCAGTCACGTCATTTAAATACAGTAGTGGATGTTAGTTGGCATTTCTAAGGGGAAGATAATCGTCTTCCTCTTCTTGCTCTAGTTGTTGTTGATTAATCCATTTCAAAATAATCCTTTAGACTCAGCCTTTTCAATGAAGTGCTCGTTCAATTCCATTTTCAATATCACGTATATAGCTTTATCCTTTAATTTCCTTCCCTCTACCAAACTGTTCTTAATTTCATTCACCAACACACATGCATATTCGTCCAGGCAGCGTCTCATTCAAATACATCAAACTACGGTCAAGGAAGCTCTGCGCGCGTATTAATTCTAGAGTAGAACGGAATTATATAAGTTATATAACTAATGGGATCAGAATTAAGGCTATTTTTTTCTGAGGAACTATTTAATTTCCATTGGCAAGGAACATTAATCTGTTGCCGACGAAATGTTTCCTTTGGTTTTTATTTTTTTTTAAGTTCTCTTGTGAGGAACATAAGATTGAAATAGTAATGGAGATTCTTGATACACACATATAAAGCGTAATTTACACTCCCTGAGAGTTTAAGTGTGATGTTGCTGGTATTTGGCTCATGTTCATGTTCATACTGCTGTGCATGAGATCTAGCTAGTGCTGGCAAATTCAAAACCGACGTCCCACTTATCCTATCTAAATGCACCCGTAAACATTGGGTTATCGGTGTAATATTTTCATCCTGAGACTTTTCAGTTGAGTCAACCTTCCCCGTGGATAATTTCTCAGGTCACTGATCCAATCTAATGTGTTTACTTCATATAATAAAATTATATTTTTTATTTTAGATGAAAATCAAAAGATATTTGTAATTCATATATATGTATATAGATATTAGTTTACAATAATATATATTTCAATTTTTTCTCTTATACGGAAAAAAAAATCTCTCAAATCTATAGGTAAACTTAAATCCGCCCCAATCTGTGGGTTAGAATTTGAATAAGGAATATTACAACAAAAACCTAAAAGACAAGAGATTCAATGTGAACCACGACACAGTATATTTTGATAGCTATTGGCAGCAAAATAATTTTTTTATATATGGTTTATTTATCATTATTATATTAATATGAGACAAATCATTCCTTTAAGATTTTAGATGGATGATAAAATAATTTAAATAATTTTAAAATAAAAAAAACAAAAATTATAGCCCAGCCAATAGCTTTTCAATCTTTTAATACATACTCTAATTGTAGAGTGAAATGACTCCATTGCTTTTAAAAACAAAGAAAGTCTAGGAGCTTTTGAGTCTTTTAACACTTTAAAATCTACTTTGATTTGGATCTTTTAATATTTACAAGGGGCTTTTTATATTTTCATCATGATTTTTTTAATTATAATTAATTTGGATAAGAAGAAAATAATCTTTTTAACAATTATAAATATAATTAAAAAAATAAAAATGGTTGACGCTTGCTAGACACTCACCAGCGAGTGGGAGGCCCTCATACTCTTAGGGCGGCACATGCAGCATCTGTCGGTGGTCAAATATATATCATCGTCCATGACTGCATTGGAAGAATAATGTCGTTCTCTTCCTGGTGGTCAGACATGTGTACTCCGTGTAGCAATGGTTGGACTCCAGTTCATTTTTTCTTTTTTCTCATTTTAGATTTCACACTGTTCATTTCAAAAATTAAATGTGTTTTGTTAGTTTATATTTAAAAATTTTAATTTGTAATTTTTTCGTGTTTGCTTTTGTAAGGTAATTCTAGTATCAGGGTCATAGATTTTAAAAATTAGCCGGTTAACTTTGATTTTTTAAAGTTTTTTTTATGAGTATTTTTGCTAATTTGTCTTTATTCAGTTTTATTTCGTGTTGCTTTATTTTGTACAACTTATATGCATCATATATGTAAAAGGAGCATCAAGCTGTAACAAAATCAAGAAACAGAAAGAAGAGCATTGACCGCCTAGAGCACAATAAACGAAACCAATTAATTAGATCCATGTATATAAAAACGATATATATAATAATTTCTATGAAAATAATAAATCGAGGGAACGTTAGTATTTTTTATTTTTTTCCGTAAAAAGCGAGGTTCATGTTTATGCGGAAGATTGGATAACACAATGCAACATGGAATCATATATATAATAATTTCTATAAAAATAAAAAACAGCGATATCACTCTATCTCACTTGGTGCTGCACGCTTTCTCCCCCCTGTTGGTGGTTCGTCAATCTGCATCTCATGTGATTCATGCTTCTTTTTGTTAATTTTTCTTTGAAAAAATAATTTATATAATAATAGGAAACAGCCCCTTTCTTTCATTGACAGATAGATGTGTCTCTGCAACAATTATTTCCCGAAATTCTGCACCAGAAGACGTCAAGCACAAGCATATTATTAATTCATCTAGTCTTTCTCCCTAATTAATTTCCATATAACGGCATGATCGGTAGCCAGTACTCTTAATTTGTTCAGAACTCAGTACTTTCCCTCTTATATCTCTATATCATTCTCTCATCGTTAAAGTTTTTTTAAAGAAAGTAGGGCGTCACTTTGCAATGGCCAATTGCTTGTTGTTCTAGCTAGCCAAGCAAATCAAAAATAAGTAGAGCATGATGATGATATATTTAATGCAACTAGTAATTATAAACTAATTCTTGCCGTGTCCCACGTTTTCCATCATACACTTAGATTTTATAAGCCCAAAAGGGTTGCTGATTATCTCCGAGTATGTATTACGTTAAACCCTATCATCATTAAGAACTAAGAAAGTTAGCTATTGTCAAATGGAGCATGATCAAAAGTCAGCAACAGGGGTTCATGAGACACGCCAACGGGATTTACAGTGGAGGAGAGACCCGTAAAGAACGAGACATGATGTGTTTGTACTGATCTAAACGAGAAACTCATTTAACGTTCATGTGTTGTTTCTGTTTCAGAATTTACTCAGTTGCTTCGCTTATATAACGCATTGATTCAATCGTTTACATATAAACTAGCTAGCTAGTTATATTTTATTTTATTTTAGTTTGAATATTAATTATAATCAATATATCTTATAATTCTCTAAACATATTAGACCAATGTCATTAAGTAGTGTACGTTTAAAACTGTTTAATTAAGAATAATTTAATCTCAATTAATGTATAAAATTGATTTGATATATAAATTCGTTATTATAAAAATAAAAATTAATTTCAATAGTATTGCTGATTTGGGCATGTATCATGACAACGGACAGAGAGTATACTTGTAGAATTCTTTTTCTTTATTATGTTATCTAGCTTAGTTTTGTCCAATAGTTCAATGTCAGTGCCCTAGCTTTAGGAAGGAGGGAGAGGGGCCTTAAATACTTGATTGCTGGGAGATTCTGTCGTAAAAAAAAACCATCGAATTGATGGGACGCCCCAATCTTGTCATGGGTATGTATAATTTTTGCGTTTTGCATCGTAATTCATTCTCAATGTCATGGATGATCTACAGCATAATTGCTTCCAGTTTTGTAAAATATCCTGCTTGCATGTAAATCGAAAACATGTATGGTATGCAATCTTTTTTCGTGATGTGTAGCATGATTTTCTCCCTTTTGTAGTTTGAACAACTTATAAATGAAAAGAACGTTTTTGCTGTCCGGAAATTCACATATAAAAAAATAATTGGCAAGTGAATTTATTTATTTCAAGCATATGAAAACATGGTAATCATGCAATCGATATAAAAACTATCATCCATACTAAATAAATATATAAACTTGTGAAAATATAAGAAAAACAATCATAGAATGCAAACTAAAAAGGTATTGAAATTATACTTAAACAAAAATAGTTTAGAGTATTTACTTGTTGAAGTTCTTAGAAGATATCCAATTTGAAATTTTATTTCTGTCAAAGATTAATTATTTATTTTTAAAGCTTTATTGCTCCTCAATTGATGCAAAATAACTTTCTTCAATATGTCTCTCAGGATTCCAACAACTCTTTTTTATTTGGATGTACTTTTAAACAAGGTTCAATAAACTCAAAGGAATTGTACTTAATATCTCTCTATAAATATCAAACCTAAAATCTAAACTATAAAGAATGAATAGAAGAACACGACTTAGAGAAAATAACAACAGAAGGAGAAATTAACTCAAAAATTCTTTCTATTCCTTTTCACTCATCCAAGATACCTATTTATATACAGAACAAGAAGACAATCGTTATGTTGATGCAATTGAGGAAAATGATTTAGTTGGGTCAATAAACCAATTCATATGACCTCTTATTCCTAAATTTAAGGATATTAGTGGGCCGACTTAACTGATATACAATTTACTAGGCTTTGAGTTGTAAAAATTTAGATTTGATTATTGAGTTGAAGGATAGACAAACCTTTCAATCCATGTTTAAATTAATTATTGTAGTTAGGTGGTGGCATACAAAGAATTCATTAAATCATAAAGTGTAACGCTTAACAATAATTTATATGTAGTTACGGTATATGTATGAGCCAGTATATTAATGGTATTTGTGTAGTGTATATCGCAATAATTCTTTTTCATTCGAGATTTTAAAATTAAAAGAACCACACATATCTCAATCTAATGATTATGCTAAGCCACCATCAGTTTGATTTGGATTTTATCATTAATATAATGTTGATCATTGTCAAAGCTAAAATAACTATTAAAATAGTGATTATTCAAGCTACTAGGGATTTTATTATATGATGTCTCATATCATAAGGTGTTGGTAGCTAAACAAAAACTATTTGAGCAATTATTTGGTTTGTATAAGTCCTTTTTAAGTATTTTCTACAATTATAAAAATATTGTTAATAAATTATTTTTTAACATGTTACATATATAATTACATGCAGAATTGTATTAACTTTGTGATGTTGCCGATGATGTTGTGTGTGTCGCTCTCTCCATTTAGTTCTCATCATGTTATTTTGGACTTGATCAGGTTAGGAAAGTTTGGTTCGCTGGACATTGAAATAGAGGAGGATGAGCTTTTTTTTCATACATGACAGCATGTTTATGGTTTTGATTGTGCAAGCCCATCAACGAGATAATTTATTAGATATAGTTAAATGATGTACTTGAATATTAAGAGAATTGTTTTTGTTGATATAAAAAGATTGTTTGAGTTTGTTTTAATTATGAATTGATTTGAGATGAAATTGAAATATAGATCATGTGAATTGTGTTGAATTGGTTGTGGATTATATTGAATACCACTAGTTGAGTTTGTTGGGTTTTTTTTCTTTTTAACATAGAATTGAAAGATTGAAAAAACATCATTGTTACTGCAATGTTGAGATCAGGCATGTCACACATGCACATCTTTGCTAGTTGTGAAGGTCTCATATGTGCCTTTTATTGTCTCAATTAATTATATTATTTTTATAAATAAGTTTTTAGCGGTCATATTTTCTCAAAAAAAAGAGAAAAAAAAAAGAAATTTTCATTATACTATTTTTAAAAAAAAAAAAAACTCAAAACATCATTGTTACTGTAATGTTGAGATCAGGCATGTCACATATGCACATCTTTGCTAGTTGTGAAGGTTTCACCTATGCCTTTTATTGTCTCAATTAATTATATTATTTTTATAAATAAGTTTTTAACGGTCATGTTTTCTTAAATAAAAAAAAAAAAGGAGAAAAAAAATTTTCCAGTATATACTATTTTTCAAAAAACAAAACATGCTGAATTTTTCTCCGCCAATGCTTTATATGACGAGTGAATGAAACTGAGTTAAAGCCTGCAGAATATTGCGGGGTGCTGTTCTTGTCAGTATAGATAGTGGGAAATAAAGTGAAAAGGAAAAGCACTATTCTCGTTTAGTGCCTTTAGCTCTCCTCCACATTCTCTCGAGACCTCGTTCAGAGAAATAATTTTGTACTCGTTTTCGAGAGCGAGATGGATAAAAAAAGGTAGATCCCAAAAGCACAGATATATATACAAAAAAGATTAGCATGTTTTTTACATGTGATGCAGCTGAACTACATATGATGTTTCTTTTCTTTGACAACAAAACAGATCTTACGTGTTTTCATTAAATTACTGGTTCTAAGTGCTCAGTTAGCAAATTTCTTTGTAAGTGGGAATCTTGGCCTTTTGTGCCTTTTTTTGTAAATATATTGTTTAAATATATAATATTTGTCCATATTGATCTTAAACTTAGCTTCTTGTCTTGGCATAGTAGTTGATATATATGTGCAAATGCGTGTCTTATCTATTTAATTAGCACGTTTTAATAACAATTACAGTACGAGTGCTAGTGGCTAGAGTTAGATATAGTTACTATGAACGGATGAAATCAGCCTCAACTATTTTTTTGTTTTTATTATTATTTCATAAGCTGAGGGATATATTAACAGTAAAAGCGAGCTAGCTCACGACGACAAAACACCCACAGTAAAATATGGAAGAAAAAAAAAGAGAAGCAGTATGTGAGCGAAGTACTCTCTCCTGCAAGACCAACTTGCATGAAAAAGAAAAGGATCCTGATCAGGAAATTAAATTTAAGAGCTTAATTTGGTATGTGAACCTAATATCTTTTGTTCTGAAAAAATGATGGAGGGAGGAACACCATGTGTTTTCTAGCTAGGTTAGGTTCATTAATTTTAAATCCCGTTAATGTGCTATTTTCTAGCTTATTGATCATATAGTAAATATTGATATGCATGCATCTGCGTGTCTTCTCTTTTTAGCACTAGAAAAATAGTTTGCACGTTTTAATAACAATTACAGTAGCAGTACGTAGTGGTCAGATTACTGTCATTTGTTAATGTTGCTGGTGATCAACTAGAATTATATATTTAGTATCAACGTATAAAATCAGTCTCAACTGTTACAGCAGAGAATTGATGTCGCTTGAGAACCTAATTTCTGTTCTGAAAAAAAGATTGGAGAAAGGAAGGCATATATATCTGTTAATTAAATATCTAGCTATATAAGCTACGTACTCGTTATACGTACAGTACTCTAAAAACATTATTAAATAATATTTCCGCGAGACCACTCCAATTTAGAGCAACTTCTGTGTATCTTCTTCATTGGAAACTTCAAGCCGTTGCATGTAGTTAACAAGAACTTAGAGTTTGATTTTGTTTTCTTTATTGAAAATTGGGAAAAGACCATTACGCAATGCAGTATGTTGCATTTCATGACTTTGGCGGAGTATCAATAAAATATTAAACAATTTAAAAACATTAAAAAAATATTAAGATATTATTGATATTACATGAACACAATAATCTAAAAAAGATTCTCCATTACTATATATATATAAAAAAAACAATAATCTAGAAAAATAGATTTAACCTAAATACAAAGAGATTATATATAAATTAAATTAAAAAATAATATTATTTTACATTTAATAAATAAAACAACACAATCCTATATTTCTTACGGCAAATCATATACAAATACAAATTCTCCCGTCAATTGGTTGTCTAAGGTTACGTTACATGACCACCAAGCAATGAAGAAACGTCCAATCTGTTTGGATAAAGGTACGTCACAGAATTATATTTGACTTGAATTTTCCTCCTGCAGCTCTTTCATACCTCATTCAATATTCAACATATGTAGTTTGGTAGATTTTCATAAAGTTTTACCATATGCACTCCTGTCATAGGCTAGTTAAGAGAATATTTGCCAAATGACTGGACTGATAAAGCTATTGACAAAATTGAGATGAATTAAACGAGGATGTTGGTGGCATAAGAATGCTAGTCTTGGGAAAATCATGCATGTAGCAGAAAACTAATCAACAGCATGAATTTTATCAGACAACATTTGCAGTTAACGAGTTTTGTTTGAATACTCTGTGCGTACTTCTTGTCTTCTTGAAGGAAAAGTCTCAATTTCGGACTTGAACTCCAATGAAATAGAAAAACGAAATTTAATGTGTATTTATGGAAGAAAAATGAGTTTGAGAATGAAACTTTGTTTGGTTTTATATGTTCCAAAATTATTGGGAGACTGTGTGACTATATATACACATGACGCATTCAAGCATAACCTCTAATGACGTACATAAGTTTGAGAATGATGCTTCTCTATAATATTATTCAAGTTAGTAAAGAAACAAAATAGCTGCGAAAACGTAACTCATGCTTCTTAATTAACAAGACAAGACAGTGGAGAGTTCCCATTTTCCTTCCGTTCATGAAACTATACATTAATTTGCATGGTTTTTTGTTTGTACCTCAATATTTCTCCCTTCTTTTGATTGATGAAATATATGCTGCTAGGGAACAAAGCTAATATCCTAACTTTCAAAATTTAATCTTACATTCTTTGAGAAACCACCAGGTAATTTATAAATTTAACTACAACATATTTGATAAAGGGATGTATTTTGACAATTACGATTAGAGGTAGTTAGGATTACGGGAAGTGTTAGGTAAAACTTTATAAATTTTGTTTGTTTTTTGTGTTTCCAAAGTTTTTTAAAAAATTATTTTTTATTTATTTTAAATTAATTTTTTTTGTTTTCATATTGTTTTCATGTTTTGATATTAAAAATAAATAAATAATTATTTTAATATATTTTAAATAAAAGATATTTTAAAAAATAAAAAAAATTACTTGAAGAGAAAGGAAGGTGTGGAAGATAAAATATTACACATCAGGTCTTCTGTCTGTACAATTTTTAATTGCAAGGTAGATGAGAAAGGAAGACGTAGAAGATAAAATATTACACAGCAGGTCTTCTGTCTGTAGAACGTTGTTTAATGTTTGGTACATTAAATGTCATTTCGATAGATGATGAAGATTTCCATGACAAAAATTTTACACAGTAAATCCATAATTGGACTCCCAGTTGTTGAGTTAAAAGGGAATTAGGGCCGATCTATAAAAAGGAGACAAAAAAAAAAACTTTCGTTTTGCTGATTATTTGCTTGTCCCATCATCGGTTAAGAAATTAAAATGAGAATTATTTTAAATTATATATACTATTTTTTTATTTTAATTCAATTATGAAGTATAATTAATGTTGTCGCTACAAATGTTCCTCGTAATCTCGTTAATATCATTTTGTTAATAATTATGATTATTGTTTTTTGTTTTCGCATGTTCTTATGAAGTTGACAGAGAAGATCATACCTTTTAAGTTTAAATTTTTAAATAAAAATTACTTTTAGAAAATAATAACTACCACGTTACAAACACTACCTTCGACCTTCAACGATTCTGACTTTTTGCTTCAAATAATATATTTAACTCAAACGCGTAGCTCTCCTCGTTTATTTATGGGAGATGGGGTCCATAATTTTTTTTAACTCTTTTACAATCATACCCCTCAATCTAAGCATATAGTTCTGATATTATTTGTTGTCAACAATGAGGTTCTGTGATGTAGTTGATTAAATACTAATAGTCGGAGGAGGGGCATTTAGAGAGCCATGACTATATATATATATAGCTAGCTCCATTGATCTCTTCAATACCACTCGGTTCAAGTAGCAGTACATATTCCTAATCGACTCTCCCTCTCCCTCTCTCTAGCTCTATCTCTGTCTCTCTATGGCCATGCAGATCAGCTCAACAGTTCCAGCCCAAAATCTCGATCTCTTTCAGGCCAGACGTGCCAGCTTCAAATGCCAGCCATCTACATTAAAATCCGCTTCAACTGTAACTCATTCTTTAAAATCTGTTGGTACCGAGCTAACTAAAAAACACCTCGCAAATCTTGAAAAACTCCTCCAAAAGCAAGTCCCCGAACCAACTAACCAAACTGTCTCGCAACCGACTCACGGAGTTTCTAATAAGGGGTCGTTGGCCAATAATAGAAGAAAGAATTTATTAGAAGATCTTAATTTGGCTAGAATATGGTCTGAAACGAGAGCAGCTGAGGAAATGTCACCTAGACATCTAAACAGGCTACAACGTTTGTTATCCAAGACGGAGGAGTATTCTCCGAGGAACCATCTTGGTTCTCGGTGGCGAGAGTATCACGGAAGCAATGATTGGGACGGGCTTCTTGATCCACTTGATGAGAATCTCCGGCGAGAGGTGGTGAGATATGGAGAGTTTGTTCAGGCAGCTTATCATGCTTTTCATTCTAATCCCGCCATGTCGGCAGGGAAACCCCCGTCACCCCAACAGGTTTCACTTCCCGATAGGTCCTACAGGGTGACGAAGAGTCTTTATGGGACTTCCTCGGTTGGATTACCTAAGTGGGTGGACGATGTGGCACCGGATCTAGGGTGGATGACCCAACAGTCTAGTTGGATCGGTTATGTTGCGGTGTGCGAGGACCGGAGGGAAATCCAACGGATGGGAAGGAGGGATATTGTTATCGCATTGCGTGGGACTTCTACATGTCTTGAATGGGCTGAGAATATGAGGGCCCAATTAGTTGAAATGCCCGGAGACCATGACCCGACTGAAATCCAACCCAAAGTGGAATGCGGGTTCTTGAGCTTGTATAAAACTTGTGGCGCTAATGTGCCCAGTCTAGCCGAGTCGGTGGTTGAAGAGGTGAAAAGGCTAATAGAGCTATACAAGGGTGAGGACTTGAGCATTACAGTCACGGGACACAGCCTCGGCGCAGCCTTGGCTCTATTAGTAGGTGATGAGTTAAGTACATGTGCACCACAGGTGCCACCAATCGCAGTCTTCTCCTTCGGCGGCCCCCGTGTGGGCAACAAAGGTTTTGCAAACCAAATTAGTGCCAAAAATGTTAAGGTCTTAAGAATTGTGAATAACCAAGATCTTATCACCAGGGTCCCAGGGATACCCATGGTAGAAGAGCTGAACGACAACATGCCACTGGCCTATGCACACGTTGGCACAGAGCTGCGTGTCGACACAAAGATGTCGCCGTATCTAAAGCCCAATGCCGACGTGGCATGCTGCCATGACCTGGAGGCATACCTGCACCTGGTCGATGGGTTCATGGCTTCGAACTGTCCGTTCAGAGCAAATGCAAAGAGGAGTTTAGTTAAGTTGCTAAATGAACAGGGATCAAATGTTAAGAGATTGTACACAAGTAAGGCACAAGCCTTGAGTTTGAATTTTGAAAGGCAAGGACTGGCCGCTTCTGGCTGTTTGCCTAGTCCATCTTGACATACTCGCCCACCGGTGCATGTAACCTTGTTCATAATCATAAGGAAATGTAAAGTCATTTTTTAAAAAGCAAAATTGGGAAGGCATACACTTTTGGTCCGTATTTAATGTTTGGACAAAATACTTCAAGATATTGTTCTCTGGATTTATTTATTTATTTTCTTTTGAACTGATTTGCCCAGCATGATTGAAAATCTCTTGTGCTTTAGCACCAAAAACAACAATTTCATATGCTTTAACT
>Ga0325405_1004428_pt1 | contig 14364 bp, 9 predicted proteins | sample PopdelMetagenome_21_FD_205663 | JGI IMG/M metagenome (GOLD analysis project Ga0325405, IMG submission 205663) | Populus deltoides microbial communities from Bellville, Georgia, United States - Xylem-Control-R2 | ecosystem: Host-associated > Plants > Phyllosphere > Stem > Wood/Secondary xylem... | reverse complement strand
TTCAGGTATACCATGATCTCATCCTCTCCCTTAGTTAGATCTCCAATCACTACAACTCATTGATGTTAACACAGGAGAGAATAAAAACTTTGGCAGGATCCGTGAGCTATGGAATCAATGGTCCCTTCCCACAAATTTTGGCTTAATAGATCTTGGCATCACCAGTAGTTTCTCTGATTCTTACCCCACATTGTACACAGATTCTTACATGACGACAACAAACATTTCCCCATCTTCAATTGTTGTTGAAGTCCTAAGAGGTGATAACTATGATGACTGGAGTGCCTGCATGAAAAGCTACATGTTAGCTCAAGACCTTTGGGATTTTATTGAGCCTAGTACTGGTCATCATGAAGGTGATCAAGAAACGCTTATAATTTAATGTTTAGGTTAATATATATATATATATAAACCCAAATAAAGATAGACCAAACAAGTCTTAGACCACATGTCAATTTTAAAAATAATCAAAAAAAACATTAATTTGAAAACAAGTATTTTTTAAAAAAGAAAGCAATAAGTTTTTATCAGTTTTCCATAATTGATTGGATCGCTAGTTAACCTAAGTTTTTTACATGATTATATTTAGGTTAATTTTTTTATTTATTTTTGTTGATACCTATCACGAACGAGGTCTCGGATTATCCGAGTTCCAGGTCAACAAACTTCTATCCCGAGGTAAGAAAAAATAGATGACCTATTAAAGACAGATCGTGAGTGTAACCATGAACGGTAAGGATTGAGTATTAAAATAAAACTATTTTTTTATAACAAAAAAATAAAATCAATTGTTTTGAAAATGTAACAGTACTCCTATTTGTTTTGAAAACTTATTTTGATCATGTATTTATAATTTCATCACACCAAATGACATGGAAGTAAAGAATTTACACCCGCAGGTTGGTTATATAGTAATTATTTTTAATGTTTCTTTTTATTTTATTCTCATAGATAAAATCATATTTGAAAAAAAAAAAACAAACAAACAAACCTTCTTATCATATTACTGCGAACTTCTTATCAGTTTCCCAATAATTTTTTATAGTTTATTTACATTAAATTCATCAATCTCTCTCTTGATTTGAAAAGTTGTCCCCCCTTGAGGACAGTGGAGACGAACTAACGTTTCACCTAATAAACGAAGTCTTTGGCACGAAATTGGAAGGTCACATCAGTGCATGCACCGCATGGGCAAGCCCTCTGTGACTGAAAAGGAGTAAAAAATAATAATCATGGTACGTTTAACAGATTTTCAAGTAAAATCTACATCACGTATCTTTTTGTTTTTGTTTTTTTTTTAATATGAATTAAAAACATGGGTGAAAAAGAAACTGAAAATTAATTAAATTAAAAAAATTATAAAAAAATTATAAAATAAATTAAATCATAAAAAAACCGATTGAAATTTTAAAAAAAACCAACCGGTTTGGTTCGGTTTCGGTTTTATAAGCCTAAAATAAAAAAATCAAACCGAACCGGAAAATAAAAACCAGGCCAAACCGGAAAAAAAACCATGTCAAACTGAAAATCAAGCCAAATCAATTTGAATTGATTTTTATTCTAGAAAACCAAAATAAACCGAAACTGATCAGTTTAAACCAGTTTTAAAGCTTAATTAGGATTAGAATGCTCTCGGCACATGATTGAGGCTACTAAATTTAATTAAAATCTCAAGAAACGGTTTCTTATATTTAAATTTATTGTTAATTAGGAAATTGAGGTGTCGATTAAGAGGGTGCATTACTGTTTAATAAATCTCAAAGCAATGAAAAGCAAAATCTTTAGGAACTCTGCATGAATAATTTGACTTTGACTGAAACCAAGAAATAAATACCTTGAAGCTAAGAGTTTCTTACAACAAGACATTGAGGATATGGAAATTTGGCGCAACCACCGCAATAACATGAACACGTCATCGTGGGACTCCTTTGAGGTCTCTGTAAGGGTCCATGGGAATATGCTTGGTACAGGCAGAATTATTTTGCAGCATATACATTCATTGTTTTTTTTCTGAAAAAACATTATTGAACCGGCAAAACGTGGGTGAGATATCTAATCCGCCCTGTACAACCTTTCATTATCAAAATATTTATTTATTTATTTATTTATTTTTGTTGAGTATGGGTAATGCCATGACTACAGTCTAAAAAACAGAAACACATGCATCGACAATTCAGTGCCGAAAATAGTCCCACAAAAATAGACATTAGAGGCGTGACATGATCGAAGGACAAGCCTCTTCCTTTTTCTGTCCTTCATCTTGGACTTTCGCCTCTAATTTTGTGTATAATGATGACAAATTGTCTCCCTAACATGGGTTCAATATAGTATTCTTGGTTTATGATTGCAAGTTTTCTCAATTTTATAAGGCATGGGTTAAAAATATTTTTGAAAAAATTAAAATATTTATTTATTTTAAATTAATATTTTTTTGTATTTTTAGATATTTTAATGTGGTGATGTCAAAAATAATTTTTAAAAAATAAAAAAATATTATTTTAATGAATTTATGAGTAAAATATACTTTAAAAAATAAATTAACATACTCTAGTGACAGCGGGAGGCTCTTGTTGTGCCTTCTATGTGAGGTGTTATGTGTTGGGAAGGGTTTTTAAATTTAATCATAAAATTATGATTAATGTTTAGAAGTCGCCACCTAGCATCAGGGTCACTAATAACCTATGGTCTGCGAGAGTCTGGGTAAAGGACTGGTTGTGCAAGGAAAAGACGCATCACCCCCAGTACACCCTACCTAAGATAAACTGCATTATTGTTTAATTGTTTTTTTCTAAGTCGGGTTTTTATTCGTTGGTTTTTTCTAAGGTTTAACCCTAACCATTATAAAGTTTGAATTTTAGCATCGTATTTTTACACCTTTTATCTTTAATACCCGAGGGTGTATATTCTCGTGTAATTTTACACCCCACAAATATTAAAGTCTACATTTGGATCTTAGAAAGAAAGTTAAGAAAAAGTTTTTGATGTAATTTGAACAAATCCTAATGAATAATCATAAACTGGTTATGATATCCATTTTGTATTTTCAAATATGAAAAAAATATAATTTTTATTTTTACGAAGATATGTTTAGATTTTTTTAGATAAATAAATTGGATAATCATAAATTTTTTTAATTTTTTTTAAATAGAGACCAGATCAGACCCAACTATTTAGATTGGCCATAACTGGCCCGACCCAAACCATGAGCTAATTAATTAGATGTTGCATGCAGAAATAAAGTCTGCATGCAGCAGTCACGACAAAGAAAAAAAAGCAAAGCAGGAGAAGGAAGTTGCTTGGCATGGGGGTCTCAGACGAAACGGCAGAGCTTCTTCTTTCTTTCCACTAATCTTCAAACACATGATTTACGATTTAGCTTTTTATATAAATGTCAGAAAAAGCAAAGTTCTTTTTTTTTTAAAGAAAGAAAAGAGAAGAAAGTAGCTTTAATTAATAGGTTATATATGTAAGAGATTAACATGTGGCCCATCCATTTGCATTTGTTGGTGCAAAAGACAACTTTTCTTAATAATTTCTTTTTTGAAAAAAAAAAGTAAATTGAGTTTAAATTATAAAGGCTTTGGATGTAACAACCAAAAATTTTCAGGTAAATTTTGTTTTGAGAGGTCAATTTTATCGAATTTCAACTAAAATTTTGGTAAAATCTCTTATATATTAGAAAATTTTAAATTATTAATAAAATTATATTACATTTTTAATTTTAATTTACATTCTAATCTAATTATTTTGGATTTCAACCCAACTCATTATTATCAACACAACACATGTTATTTAATAACATTATATAATATAATTTAAGTGAAAAAATTGATTTCAACTCTAAACATTTAAGGTTAAATAGGTACTTAAAATTATAAATATTAGATTAAAATTATATATTAAAATTTATAATTTTAAAATATAAAATTTATAATTTATAAATAATTACATTGTTAAAAGTAAAATTAATATTATTTTTAACAGATTTAATAGATATAAAAATAAAAATTAATGTGTACATGTAAATATAAAAAGTTGCTAGCAAACAATCACAATTATTTCAAGAATTTGATGCGAAACACGGGTCTCCTTCAATCAGATCAAGTGCTTTTCAATGGAGGCTCCACGGACAGCATTGTCTCTGAACACAGCTGGAACCCTGCAAGATTCAGATCTGATTTTGGATCTGCCATGATCAAAATGGGAGATATAGGTCTTCTCGCTGGATCTTCCGGGCAGATAAGGAGGATTTGCAGTGCTGTCAACTAGTTTTTTTTTTTTTTTTCAAATTTTGTTCTGATAAAGTTTGCAGACGCATATTTGTTTTAATGATTTGTTTTCTCAAATTGCTCATTCTTTTATTTATTCAATTATAAGAATAAAATTCCTTCATTTGTTATCTCATCTTTGTACGAGGCCAAAGTCCGTTACAGAGAGGCGGAGGGTCGTGGCTTGTTGGATCTCCGGTGAGGACGGCTAGTTCGGGTGGCCGGTTCAGGCGGAGGCGTCTGTCGTGCTGCTTGTGGTCGGTTGCGGCTGGAGGCCGGTTGAAGAAGATGAAGAGGATGTTGGCTGTGATTCATAATGCTTAGGGTTTTTTTTTTAGAGAGGGTCCTCTAGAGGTTTAGGGTTTTTTTTTTTTTTTTTTTTATCTTGCCTCTTGTAATTTTTTTTTCACTGTAGCAGGGTATTTATAAAAAAAAAGTTGCTAGGTTTTTAAACTTGCCTCTTAACTTTTTTTTTTTTTAATTTTGATTTTTTTTATTTTTAAAAGTAAGTAATATCTATATGAAAAATTAGTAATTGTAAAATTAACATGTATTTAAAATAATTTTAAAAATTTAAATTTTTCTAAAATGACTTTGAAAATACTAAAAATAATATAAATATATTAAAATGTATTTTTTTAAGTTTTCATTGTTTTTTTACTATTTTTTATTTTTATAAAAAATCTATTAAAAATATGTATTAAAAATTAGATAGCAATAGATACTTTATCGTAGAAAAACACATCCAAAACTAAATTATCAAACACGTTAAATGCGCATGTTTATTTCTACGTTTTAAAAGCACTTTTAAAAATATTTAATTTTTTTTATTAATTTTAAATTAATATATTTTTAATGTTTTTAAATTATTTTAATATATTATTATCAAAAATAATTTTTAAAAAATAAAAAAATATCATTAATATATATTTTAATATAAAAAATTATTTAAAAAATAATCACAATCACACTAAAAAAAATTTCCTTTTTATTTGTTCTTTTGTCTGCTTCCTCTATCTATCTTTTTTCTTCCATGCTACAAGATGATAAAAGGAACAAACAAGATGATACTCATATAGATTAGTCAATGAACATATAACTTCATTTCCTTTCTCACCAATGTCGAAGCCCTTCCCACAAATTTTGGCAGATCTTGGCATCACCAGTAGTTTCTCTGATTCTTACCCCAAATTATACACAGATTCTTACATGACGACAACAAACATTTCCCCATCTTCAATTGTTGTTGAAGTCCTAAGAGGTGATAACTATGATGACTGGAGTGCCTGCATGAAAAGCTACATGTTAGCTCAAGACCTTTGGGATTTTATTGAGCCTACTGGTCTTCAAGAAGGTGATCAAAAGGTTGACTCTAAGCCTATTGATCATCAAGAAGGTGACTCTAAGGCGTTGAGAAAAAAGAATGCTGCAGCTTTACATGCAATTCAAATTTCCTGTGCACCATACATACTTTCCAAAATTAGGAGCATCACTTCAGCCAAAGTTGCCTGGGATACTCTAGCCAATTTGCAACAACAACATTCACCTAGCCACAAAGAGCAAGCTGATGAAGCAGAGCCATCAGAAGATGATGAGTCACAAGGTTCAGAGCAATCTGTTGAATCCGAGCCATCAGAAGATGATGAGTCACAAGGTTCAGAGCAATCTGTTGAATCCGAGCCAGCAGAAGATGATGAGTCACAAGGTTCAGGTATACCATGACCTCATTCTCTTCCTTTGTTAGATTTCCAATCACTTCGATCTCTTGATGTTAACACGGGAGAGAATAAAAACCTTGGCAGGAGCGGTGAGCAATGAAATGAATGGTCCCTTGCAAAAGCTGTACAAGCATGCCCATAATGGAGACTGGGATGCCATAAAAACCCATCTTAGCCGATACCCAAATGCAAGAAAGGCCAGGCTTAAACCCTATGGTGGAACAGCCCTTCATGTAGCAGCTTTTTCTGGACATCTGAGAGTTGTGGAGGAGTTAGTGATGTTGATGTCAGTAGAAGAATTGGAAATAGAAGATAATATAGGCAACACAGCTCTTTTTATTGCTGCCATTGTTGGAAAAAGAAAGATGGCAGAATGTTTGGTGAGAAAGAACAAACGCTTGGTTACCTTTGTAAATGCAGAAAAAAAGATCCCACTGGTTCAGGCATGTATAAGCAACTGTAAGGATATGGCTCTTTATCTATACTCTGTTACTCCATTTGAATTTCTTTGTCAAGGCAATGGCCACCATGGATGTTATTTCCTAAAATGGGCTATTGGTGCTCCAATGCTCGGTAAGAGACTTTACCCCTTAATTACTTATTTTCCCTTTTTTTCTTCCTTTTCTTCGTGCTTTTTGCATAAATTAATTTTCTCTTCCGAGTAAATTATTATTTATTTCCTGTAATTTAATAAAAATAATTCATTAATATGTTTTTAACAAATATATGAATAATCCTTTTGTTTTTAACTTCAAATCATTTTGCCAGTTTCATGTGATTTTTTAATTAATTATTTCTTCTTCTTTTTAAATAATAGAAAAGGGAAGGAAAATCAGGTAAGATGGGAAATTAATTCAATACTAAATTGATACGAAACAAAATGACTTGTAATTTATTAACATTTCAAAACACTAAAACCTCATCTTTCTTGTTGCTTCTTATGCTGTTTCTTTTTGCTATTGCAATGCTAGATATTGCTTTTGATTTTCTGCGTCGCTGCCCACGTTTTGCTACTAGAACGGATGAATTATTTCTGAAGATGTACGGTTTGAATCGTTTGTCTAACATGCCTGAAATATTCCTAAGTGCAAGTCGACTTGCATTGTGGCAGCAATGGATCTATTCATGTTAGTATCTCTTCCTTCGATTTTTCCTCCTCCCATTTCTCTTCATTTCCTCTGCTAATATTTTTTTACGTATATCATTCTATATGTTTTTGGAGATTATCAAATATATTTATAAAATAAAGTCGTTTGAACTTATTTTTTAAAATAAATTATCTATAAAAAAACTACTTTTTAAATTATAATTCATATTAAAAAATCAATTTTTTCATAAGTCATGTGAGGTAAACTTCAAGTTATATTTACTAAGATTAACTTGATTCTAAACTCAAGGCAGGTATTCCCATGCAATCAATTGCTACAACTGATGATGACAATGTTCGTATTAATATGCCTCATCAAAGCCTAAGTGAGTCGAAGAACATTATCCTCCAAGGTACGTATTTGCACAAATCTTTCTCTGTTTTTGTTCCCTCTCCTTTAAAGGGGTATGGCAAGCACAGGACATATGTATACAAGTCCAATTAGGCTGCATGTCCCTTCAAGATTGTAAAAACTTTGCCCCCCTGAAATTTTGGACGGTTTCTTGATATATTTATTTTTATTTTCTAAAAATATAAAATTTTTTTAACCCTAATCCAAGTATCCGATCCTTTATTCAATTGGATTTATCCGATCCTTTATTCACTCCCAAATCCGATAAATCTAATATATTTTTTTTTCTATAAATTTAGCTGGTCCACGCATCGTTTTGGCATAAAACATTTTATCATTCTAAGAATGTGTTTGGTATTACGATAGCTGTTGTGGCTGTGATTTGAAAAAAGTTGTTTTATAAAAAGTACTTTTAATTGAGGTTGGTTTGAAAAAATAGATGTTTGGTTAAAACTGTGGTTGAAATTGAGGTTGAAGAAAAAATTGTTTAATGTGTTTGGTTAAAAATGCTTTTAAAATTAAGGTTATAAAATAATTTTAAAAAAATATATATTAATATTGATGATTTTTAATTTAAATATTGTGGATTTAACTATTGCTATTACATCATGAAATGAATTATACTTTATATAAAATATTTTTTATTATTTCATAAAACCATTCACAATTTCATTACGTACGAAATATATCCAGCAAGAACTACAGTTTCCATAATTTTTTAGCGTGTAATAAAATTAGATAAAATATTATCAAGTATAAAATTCACTCTAAACTAGTTTTGTTTTTTTTTTTAAATGTTAAAAATTAACACACTAAAAAAGAAGAAGAAGTTCACGCAGTGCAAGTGAACAGTGCAATTCTCTTGCACTGTTCACATTGAACAGTGTATCACTGTATACTGTTCATATTAATTACACTGTTCTTTGAACAGGGCAAGAAAAGCAAGAAATCCTTGTTTTTTTTTAACTGCGCTTTAAACACAAAAAAACAAGTGGGACCCATGAACAGTATATTATTTTTTTTCATTACCAAACGGCTACCAAACTACGTTTTAATTAAAACGCAGCCGCAGCCGCGTAAATAAACGTGCTCTAAGTTAATGTACAAAACTTTTAGCAATTATCATTACATTGAAAATTTAATACATAAAAGTTCGATTAGTATATCATATATGCTGCTTGTGATAATTTCTCTAATTTGTTTTTGTCCAACTTTTCAGTGTTAAGCAAATTGCGTGGGTTTGCAATAAATCTTCTCGCATTCTTAGGTAAGCAAAATATATCTGACATGGCTTAATTTCTATCATCATTATCATGGTTTTATCTGATCACTCTTTAATGGTTGCTCTAGGAATCAAGCAAATATACGATTTGAAGAAGATCCACATTTATTCAGATAAAATTCTACGGTGTATGTGTGAGTATATATCAACTCTGGATTCTGAGGAATACATCATGGCAGATGTACATAGAGCATTCCACAATGCTGTAGAGAATGGCATGGTTGAGTTTATTACTGAGGTGATTAAAGCTTGTCCTTATGTAATGATTGGTTTAGATGGCAACGGAAGGAACCTATTTATGTCCGCGATTGCAAACCGGCAAGAAAAAGTGTTCAGCCTTTTCTATGGACTGGAAGCACAAATTGTTTGCCTCATAGATAACTCTGAAAATACAATGCTACATTTGGCAGCAAAACTGTCACCTCCTTCACAATTAGCTCGGATCTCTGGTGCAGCTCTACAGATGCAGAGAGAACTACAATGGTACAAGGTGAGCTTTCTTCACTCAACATCTTTTTAAAAAAATGATGGAGCCTTGATCAAAGATATTTTAGAACTGATTACGACGTGATTGATTTGAATTTAGGCCACCCATTTACACACTTTCATTTTTATCCGAAAAGAAATAATTTCACTCGAATTCAAAAATCTTGATGCAGGAAGTGGAAAGCATTATGAATCATAAGCTTAAGGATTATCGTAATACGAACAAGCAGACAGCCAGGGAATTATTTACGTCTGCTCATGAGGACTTGCTAGTGAAAGGAGAGAAATGGATGAAACAAGCAGCAACTTCTTGTACAGTTGTGGGTGCTCTCATCATTACAATTATGTTTACTGTTGCATTCACTGTTCCCGGCGGCAACGATCAACAGACCGGCTATCCGGTTTTTAAAGATGAGAAATCTTTTACAGTTTTTATAGTAGCGGATGCAATCTCTCTCTTTTCTTCATCAACATCAGTGTTGATGTTCTTAGGAATTCTTACGTCGCGATACGCAGAGGAAGATTTCCTTAAATCCTTGCCCACCAAGTTAATTATCGGCCTTTCCATGCTTTTCTTCTCTATTGCAGCCATGATGGTAACCTTCTGTGCTGCTCTTATAATTATGTTGGATGGGAGATTGCAAGTTATAATTCCAATTGTACTCCTTGCTAGTATCCCTGTGACTTTGTTCATGTTGCTGCAATTTCCCCTGCTAGTGAAGATTTTTGTATCCACATATGGACCAGGAATCTTCAACAGAAAAATGAAACACTGGTCAAAATCTTCAACAGAAAAATGAAACCCTGGTCAAAATCTTCAACATATAGACTGTTAGAGGTTAACAGTTTATCGTTCCAATCTGTTTAGCAATTCCTATTTCCCCGGGATGAGCTGTTTTCTGTTCTACAATTCTGTTAGTAAGTCCTATTCTTATGGGGCTAGTTGTTTTCTGTTTTTTTTAGTCTGTTACCACGTTTAGAGTATGTATAGCGTGGGTTGTTATTTTGACTGCTGCATCTCTTTGTAAAAGGCTATATAAGCCTGCTGTTTGTGATGAATAAACAAGAGACTTCTCATTCAAGCCTGTGTGCTGTAGTTTCTTCAGAGTGTTTTTCTACAAATGGAAGGTTAACCAATTCCTTCGTTCTCTCTGATTCCTTCCTTAGCTGTGCAACCACAATTATCTTCTATTTCCAAGTCTTTGGGTGACATTAATACTGCAATCTTTTCTGCAGCCTCTGCATTTCGGGCTAAAGTCTTTACATGAAGAGCTGCTCCACCAAAAGGAGTAGTTTTCACATTTATTGCATCCGGATGATGGTTAAGAAATCTTTTCGTGGCATCCCGATTCCATTCATGTGCATGCTTATTTTCGTTCTGAATGAGTCCTGCCAGAGTCATGCTCTCATTTTAAGAGAAGAAACAGCATGGGCATGATTTTCATTAAAATCATCTGTAGTCTTAGTTATGTTTCAAAAGAAATTGAAAGGGCTAAAGGCGTTTGGAGGCTCAACAACAGGCGCAGCAGCATTGGTGTCTGCTAGAACAGCTTCTTGATCACCAGAAGCCTTAAAGGCACTTGGGACTAGCGTTTTGCTTGGCCTAGGACACATGCATGATGTCTTTGCTTTTTTACAGTTTTCTTAATAAAAACTGCTCTCTTGTTTTATCAAAAAAACTTCGATTTTGATCAAAAAAGAGGTGCAGAGTGCACCTCCTCTAATAATAAACAAAGACCTCCTTGCATGAAGGGCGACTAAGGCATTCTATGCTTTAACCCAGCCATTGTTAATTTTGCTGGCATCAAGCTGGAACATCGACCAGCATGGGCATTTTCAAGCCCATTCTAGATGATTCGTGGAAAATTCCCTACAGAAGGGAAAGGAAGAAGCAGCTTGATCGAGATTGTTTCTCTTTACATGAACTGCCACCACACCATGTAAGTATTTCATGGGGTCTTCTTGTTGCTCTATTTTCTTGCTTTCATTCAATGATATCTTGGTTCTTGGCTTTCCTTTTTTTCCCCCACTCTTTAATAATGCAATGAGTTGCGTGAAGTAAGTTCAATGCCCTGAAAAAAATTCACAGAGCATAAAGATCTTAGCACTAAATGAAAATAATGGAAATATTCGTCCATCGATTATTTACTTATTTATTGAAAATGATGGAATAAAACGCAAAAAACACCAATTTCATGCGGTATCGGTAGAAAAATACTTTCAAAACCACATTAAGGTCCCCAAGAAGCATAGCGTGATGGCAAAGGACTTGAGTTCGAGTCAAGACGTGCACATCTTGTAAGAGCCTGGGACAACCGGGGTTTTACTCACTTACCTAAGCCCACAAAATGCGCTTTTCAAAGAATAAAATTTTCTCGAATTCAAAAAAAAAAAACGATCCATTTAAGTAACGCATCGATCTTGTAATGAAGAGGTTAGAGCGAGTATTACTTCTTTTTCATGTTTTGTTCATAAGCCTTTCCTTTCTTTAATGCCTCTTTTTTTGTAAATTAGTGCTCGAAGACACTAAAATCTCATCTTTTATAAATAACTTGAGTTCGAGTTAAGACATGCATATCTTGCACTGCATGTAAGAATAGACCCTCGCACAACGACCCTAATTTAAAAAAAAAAGTTGGTGAAATGATGACATGTTTTATGGAATCATCTAGATTTCGGCCAGAAAAACAAGATGTATTATTTCTACATTAGAACATGTATCGTAGATCACATAGAAGATCCGCATTTATTCGGATAAAATTAGACGGTGTATGTGTGAGAGGAACACAAAGGAGCTTGCCACTAGGCAGTAAAGAATGGCATCGTTGAGATTGTTATTCATGTGATTACAGCTTGTCGTCATGCAATGATTGGTGTAGATGCAAGAAACCTATTTATGTCCTTTATATCATTAGAATATTCGAAGGGTGGTTACAGCTTTTTTTTAAGATTTTTTATTTACAAATATATTAAATTAATATTTTTTAATTTTTTAAAAATTATTTTTATTACTAATACATCAAAATATTTAAAAACATTTAAATAATATTAATTTTAAAAAAAAATTCAAAATTTTTAAAAAACCGTGTTTGCAAACAGTCATGTCGGCAAGAAAAAGTGTGCAGCCTTTTCTAGGACTTGAAGCAAGCAGAGCATGATTCGTTCTTGACCTTTGTGGATAGCTCACGAGATACAATGCTTCATTTGGCAGCAAAATTGATTGGACCTTTATTGCAAATAATTTTATTTTTTCTATATAGTATATGAAATCAATCCTAATTACATATATATAAATTCGTACTTAATTTAACTATATTCAATCAAACCATAATTTAGTGTAATATTTCATCAGTTTTCAGAGAGAAAGGGGCTGTAACGTTTCGTTAATTTTTAAAAAATTGTGCTTTTATTAATATTTTTGATTTAGTGTGCTAATTATTTAAAAAAAAAAACTAAAATCTGGGGCATTTATAATAATTAAATACTTCATCGGATCGCATTTCCAGTTGTCACCCATCAGTAGATGCCGTTTGACCTTAATGTTGAATATCAGGTATAGGGCATTTATGGATGACACCGAGGTGAAATGAAAGGCTGAGAGTGCTGGACGCTTGATAGTCTTTGTTCCGGACTGGAGGGAGCACCATAGCAAGAACACCAACATACCTTCCCTCAAATTCTTGCCATCGCCCAGACATACTCAGCAGTCTGGTCAAGCTTGGGAGAGAGAAGTAAGGGAATTATAAGTGGCTCTGTCTCTGTTAACTGCTACCACACCATGTAATTATTTTGAGTGTGTTTGGTATTGTGATGGATATTGTGGTTGTGATTTAAAAAAAGTAATTTTATAAAAAATGTTTTTAGTTGAGGTTGGTTTGAAAAAATATATGTTTGGTTAAAACTGTGGTTGAAATTGAGGTTGAATAAAAAGTTGTTTAATGTATTTGGTTAAAAATTATGGTTCAATTTCATGTTATGGTATAGTTACTTAAAAGGACTTCATTCATAATATTAATGAACAGTTAAATAAAAGTAACATTACAACCAATAATTTTTTGCAAATAGACCTAAATATATTAGAATAATATTTTATAATTGTATCATTAAACTTGCAGCAATTTCATCATATACGTAATTCATTGGTAAAAAAAAATATTTTTCCATATCAAGGTAATTTGTTTTTCTTTACAATATATATCTTTTCGCTTATTGTTTCTTATTTTTATGTTGATATGGCTCCATTATGCATAGTATTAATATTTTTTTCCTTACCATATATTTTTTTATCGAAATTACATGACAACTAATTTGTCTGTCGAATTCTTTAATCAACACTAAAAGTAGTGAAGGCAAGAATATTTCAATGTTGGGTTGAGTTTAAAGGGGGCACTTGTCTGTTGTTGTCAAGGTTGTTAACAAAACAATTTACCGAGGGAGAAGAGAACATGATGCTTTTTGGTAAATTTCCACATAACTCATCTTTAGAAAGTTCAACCACAGGTTGAACTTGTAAAAAGCAGTATTTTACTACTTTCTAATAATTGAGGTCCTGCCGCATATAAATAATGGGACCCATGCTTTTGAATTTTTTGATAATTCATAACCAAACAGTTATATCAGTGCGTTTTTTAAAAACACGAACGCTACCGCATAGACAAACACCCTCTTCATTGACCGTGGGGCTTCAGCTTCAATGGCCCATGTTCCAACAGTAACAGCAGCGCATGGGTTCATACGCCGCCAGCGACGGGGGCACGCAGAGAAGACGCACCGCTACTGTTATGAAATCATAAAAGTTGCCCAGAAAATCTCCTAGCACTATTTCTGTGACTTGGATGATTCCAACACTTTTCTTGATTCTATCTTTAGGGTTTTTTTTTGTAAATTTAAATTGTTTAATTTGTTATTTTGATTGTTTTGAACATTGATTATTTTGTAATATTTAGTTATGGGTGTTTGTGAGTATATTACAATAAAAAAACAGTGATATGTGTGTATTTTTTTTATTTATGTTATTGAATTATAAAAATAAAAAAGACAAAAAGAATTACCTGTTTAATTTGAATATGGTTAAATATCTAAAGGACAAATAAAATCACGTTGTGTTTCCT